>ERZ1034730.356-NODE-356-length-17582-cov-13.373766_pt1 | contig 17582 bp, 18 predicted proteins | sample MGYA00520650_ERZ1034730 | MGnify/ENA primary metagenome ERZ1034730 (study PRJEB33766, sample SAMN09781702) | gut metagenome | biome: gut microbiome | host: Homo sapiens | place: Madagascar | study: EMG produced TPA metagenomics assembly of the PRJNA485056 data... | reverse complement strand
CCACGTCAGACGATGTGGAACGCCAAGTTCTTGAGTTTAACAGCTAAACCATAAAAAAGAAAAATGAAAGAGTTTAAATATACAATCGACGGAAAAGAATACAAGGTTCAGATTGAGGGTGTTGAGGACAACATCGCAAGCGTGAACGTGAATGGCGAAGCTTACAAGGTAGAAATGGAGAAGGAAGCTGAGCCTGAGAAGAAGAAGGTAGTGCTCGGCAAGCCAGCTGCCGCAGCTGATGAGGCTGAGGCTACTCCTGCTGCCAACGTAAATGCTGCCAATGCAGTGAAGGCTCCTCTCCCTGGTACTATCACCAGCATCGAGGTGGCTGTAGGTCAGGAGGTAAAGGCAGGCGATACTGTTGTCGTACTTGAGGCTATGAAGATGCAGAACAACATCGAGGCTGAGAAGGATGGCAAGGTAACAGCTATCTGCGTAAAGCCTGGTCAGGCAGTGCTCGAAGAGGATGCTCTCGTTGTTATTGAGTAATAAGCTTCTCAAATAACGAGATTTTCATTTCCTCGTTATCGAGTAAAAAAAAAGAAAAAACTTTACGATTATGATAAGAAAGGGTCGCAAGCAGCAGAATGCTCTTGCGACCCTTCTTTGTAGGGGGTGGCGAGGAAAAAATATTTTCCTCGGGACGAAAATTTATTTTCCTCGGCACGTACTGATTTTTTCCTCGGGAGGTTTTTCTTATATAGCTTCCCTATCAAGTCTTTTCCCCAAGCAAATATTCTTACAAGCAATTGTCCCTTGGTAATTACAAATTTCAAGAATTCCCTTACCACTGGGTTCTTGCTCTTCCTGCCGTTACGAGATAGAGATTTCGGGCAGGGGGCGAAGGATACTTGCCCTCATGTTAAGATGTCGGGACGCAACGCCATCGAATGGCCTACACTCGATGTTGACTTGGAAATTGATAGTTTAAAGCATCCAGAGCGTTACCCCCTCATTATGAAGAGGAACGAAATGGAAGTGCTATAAAATATAAATAATATATATCAGAAGGAAGGTTACTGAAGTGCCTGTGAAGGAGAGGAACTAGGCCTAAGTGTTGATAAAGGAAGCCCGCTTCTTTATCATTTCACCTCCATCACCTCGGGATGCTCCGCTTTCTCCTGCTTCTTGAGTTTCTTCACCACCTCGCTATAGCTGTGGCGGAGCAAGCCTTGTATCATTTCATCTTCCAGAAGCCCCGTGAGGTTTACTTGGTTCCAATGCTTCTTGTTCCAATGCCAAGCGGGCTCTATCTCGGGATGGCTCTCACGGAGTTCGAGGGCATAGTCGGGATGGCATTTCATCGTAACCCAGTCGGGGCGTTCCAAGTCGAGGCAAGCGAATATCTTGCCCAAGACCCGAAACACCAACGTGGTTTCGTCGAAAGGGAAATCCTCTGTCACGAGAGGCAGGGAGAGACAATACTCTCGGATGGATTCTATGTTCATATCTACATGTTTCTGAATTTCACGCCGCTAAGTTAAGAATAATAATTGGAATGACCAAATTATTTGCCTATTATTTTTTGAGCCCGATACTCATTGGGCGTCATCCCCACCCATCGCTTGAAGGTGCGGTTGAAATGGGGGATGTCATTGATGTTCTCAATATTGCCATTCTCATCCACATCTTCCGCATCAAAAATCCATTGATGTGGCGCATCGGGCACTATCAGTGCGGCTTCGCCACGGCGAAAGGGCGCACGGATAGAGTTAATGAGGCTTTCACCCGAACACCTAGCCGTCGATTTCTTCTTCGTACTCTCAGGCTTCGTCATCGGCTATGCCTACGACGACAGATGGGAGAAGATGAGATGGCATCTGGCCGCTGCTGGGCAATCTCTCTTATCCGCTGTATATCACGCATTATCCGCTGATGTATGTGCAGATGACTTGGGCGGCGAATCATCAGGATGCGCCCGTATGGCATCACGTGGTGCTCAATGTCGGCATGTGCATCATCTCCATCGGCATCGCCTGGGCTCTGCTCAAGCTGTATGATGAGCCTGTGAGAGGTTGGCTCAAGAAGAAACTCTTTGAAAATGGAAAATAAAGAAGAATGTTTATAGGGGGATGAAGTGATTTTTTCCATAGAGGGAAAAGTGATTAAATGTCAAGAATTAGAGAATTAGAGAATTTCTCTAATTCTTGACAAAACTCTTACTTCAGCTTGTTATATTCCTCATCGCTTACTGGCTCCAGCCACTCATTGGATGAGTTTTCGCCTGGCACCTCGAAGGCTAGGTGGGCGAACCAGCTGTCCTTAGCGGCTCCATGCCAGTGCTTCACATTGGCTGGGATATTGATGACGGTACCTGGGAGAATCTCCTGGGCTGGCTTGCCCTCCTCCTGATACCAACCTCTGCCGGCTACACCTACTAGCATCTGTCCGCCGCCCTTGGTGGCGTGATGGATGTGCCAGTTGTTGCGGCAACCAGGTTCGAAGGTTACGTTGGCGAAAGGTATCTGGTCCTTGCTGACACGAGCCAAGTAGCTATTGCCCTTGAAATATTTGGCGTAGGCAGTGTTAGGCTCGCCGATAGGGAAAATCATCTCGCGCTGGAAGGCTGCCTTGGCATCGTCGCCCTTCACGTCGTCTGCCCAAACTTCCTTTGCCAGGCGAAAGGCTACCCAAGCCTTTGGCCATCCGGCATAGAAGGCGATGTGGGTGATGATCTCGGCTGCCTCGGTACGGGTGATGCCGTTCTGCTTGGCAGTCATGAGGTGATACTTCAACGAATTGTCGGTAATTCCCTGACTGATAAGGCTTGTGATGGTTACCAAGCTACGGTCGCGAAGACTCAAGAGGTCGTTTCTGCTCCATACCTCGCCGAAGAGTACGTCGTCGTTGAGGTGAGCGAATTCTGGGGCGAACTCACCCAGTTGGGTGCGCCCTGCTGTCTGTACTATTTTCTTTTGTGCCATAACATTGAGTGTTAATGTACTTAATAAGATGAATAATCCAAGTTTTTTCATGCTGCAAAAGTACGAAAAATCCTTGATACGGCGTGTAACCATATCAAGGATATATTTACCAATATTACTTTTCTATTACTTGCTCCAGCCAAACTTGACATTTGGCAATGGGGCGGTGAAGTAATAATTCTGGTCATTCTTCTGGTCGAGGAAGAGGACCTTCTTCATGCCAAAGAATGCCAAGCCCGATGGGAAGAGACGGGTGATGTCGGTTACGCCGCCGATGAGGGCTGGACTGTTCTGCGACAGATTGAAATCCCATGCCTTGTCGAATGGCTGTGGGGCTCCCTCGGCTGGGTCATCCACCTCACAATTGATATTGATCAGAGAGGTCTGCTGGAAATTCTTGAAGAGCGGATTGCCCTCGCCTGCCGATGCGCTGTGGATATCGGTGTCGTACCAGATGCCGAGACTGGCACCCTTCGCCATCTGCTTTACGCCCGTGGCGGTGGATGCGAAGTAATAGTTTGGAGTCATGCGGGCATGCTCCATGTCGGCTCCGTCCTGATTAGGCTGTTTCAGGCCGAAGCGAGAATCATAGATGAGGTTATTGACCATCACGGGGCGAGCTGCCTTCTCCACCCAGATGCTGCCACCCTTCTTATTCTTGGAGCGACGCCAGCCACAATTGACGATGGTGTTGTTATAGACCGTCATATCGGTCAATGGAACCGCCTCGCTATTGCCGGCATTGGAGAGTTTGAGAGCATTGGTGCAGGCGTTGTAGATAAGGTTGTTAGCCACATCCAACTTGCAACCCGACTTCACATTGATAGCCTCGCCGCCATCTGCCGCATTGCCGCTGTCGGCAAAGATATTGTTGACGATAACTCCCTGTCCGCCTGTAAAATACGTCTGGTCGTTATAGTTATCGTGGAAGAAGCTGTTCGCCATCACAAACTTGCCGTTCACATTGCAGAAGTGGAAGGCTGGCACGCCGCCGTCGATGGTGGTCTTGAAGAGCTTGTTCTGGAAGGAGGCGGAAGATTCGGTTGGTGTGGCTCCAGCGTAGGCGATGTCTACGTGGTTCAATACCACCTCTTCTGAATTGTACCCGCAGATGATGCCACCCCAGTCGGCTGGCTTCTTGGTGTCGGAGGTGATGGTTACGGGATGCTCCTCGGTACCCATGCAGTAGAGGTTGCCCAAAACCACGATTTCGATAGGCACCTGCACCTCGCTCTTGCAGGTTACGGTTACGCCCGGCTCGATGTAGAGCGATGTGCCCACGGGTATCTCCACGCTCTCGGTCAGGGTAGTGTCCTTGGTCCAGACCAACGAGCCCTTAGGATATTCGGCGAGAGCCGTCTTGAAGGCATCGGTGGAACCTTGGTTCTCCTGATTATCGCCCCCATTGTTGGTGTAATCGTATGGATTGATGTTGTCGTTCTCGCAAGATGTGGAGAACATGGCGGTGGCTGCTGCCATGGCTAGCATACACGCCCAAGTATTTATCTTTTTCATTTTATATTCTACATTATTAATTACAGTTTATATCTCACGCCCAAGAGGAATGTTCTGCCATATCGGTAGGTTCCCACGATGGTCTTGTCGCTCTTCTGTCCCTCGTACTGCAGGTTGCTCTCGTTCACGGTCTTGAGATAACGCTCGCGCTTGGCATCCAGCAGGTTGTTAGCCTTGAGGAAGATGGAGAGGCCATTCCTGAATTGCTTCTCGGCACTGAGGTCGAGGCCAAACATCGCCTTGTCCCACTGGTCGGCATCCTTGAATGGGGAGACGAGGGCCAGCTTCGTGCCCGTATAGGAGGCGGCAAGCTGGGCATTCCAGCCATTCTCGGTGTCCTTATACAGCAGGGAGAGATTGGCGGTATGAGGAGCCTGGTTCACCAATGGGCGGGTCTGCGTTACGCCGCTCTTGTATTCCGCCGAGCCCTCCTGATACTCTCTCTTAGAGGTAGTTATCTCAGAATGGGTGTAGGTGTAGTTCGCCTTCAATCCGAAGTGACGGATGTATTTGATCACGTCTATCTCGAAGCCCATGTTCTTGGCATTTCCCAGATTATCAGGCATATAGTAAGCGTCGGCTCCACTGCCTATCTTGCCATCCGAGGTAACGAAAACCTGCTCTATTGGGTCCTTCAGATACTTATAGAATACGCCCGCCAGAATTTGCTCCGTCTTGCTAGGAAACCATTCCCAGCGCAGGTCCACGTTGTCGATGCGAGCCCTCTTCAGGTCGGGATTACCTTTTTCCATATACTCCTCGCCCATAATCTGATAAGGCACTATCTCGTAGAACCCTGGGCGATTGATGGAGCGATAGTAAGAGAGGCGCACGTTCATCTTCTGCGTAGGCGTCCACTTGATGGATGCCGATGGCAGATAATCCCAGTAGCTCTGCTCGCCCACCTGCCCCATGTTGCGGAACTTCTGCAGCATCGTGTAGATTTGGTTGGTATGCTCGGCACGGAAACCAGCGTTCAGCTCGCCAAGTTCCGACTTCAGGGTAACCATGGCATAGGCTGCGCCGATGTGCTCCTTGGAATCGTAATTAAGCTGAGATGCCTGAGAATAAGGGGTCTTCACCGTCCAGTCGATGGCGGCAAACTGGTCGAATCCATTGCCATCCAAGCGTTGAGAGATGTTGGTAGGGCCGAAGATATAAGAGTAATATCTATTGTTGCGCTCCTTGCGGCGATACTGCGCGCCCGCCTTCCAGAGGGCATCCAGCTTGTCAGAGAGACGGGTATCGAGAGAGAGATTGATGTAGCCCGCCAAGTCCTTGTCGTCATTGTGCTGGAAGCGGCGCTCCATGTCCTTAGGCTGCGTCTTCAGGATGGTCTTATTGCCGTTCCAAAGAGAAGAGCCATTGCCAGATGTACCATCCGAAGCATCAGATGCTCCATCAGCCTGCACGGTATTCGTCAGCGTGAGATACACTCTGTCTGGGTCCTTCTCCTTTGCCTCGGAATAGAGTCCCGACCAATCTACCGTAAAGTTCTTGGTGAGATGGTGCGTGCCCTTGAGATGGGTGGCAAAAATGCTCTGCGTCTGAGACAAGGAGCGGGTCTCGTCATCCTGCGTATAGGTATCGCTGGAGATATATTCGGTATTAATGCTATTGTTATAGCGGATGCCCTTGGAGTTGGTGTTCACATACATGTTGTACCACTCCAGCTTGTGGTTGCCGAGGGTCAAGTCCACCTTGGCGTGGAGTCCGGCGGTGAGGTCGTGGATGCTGTAATAGCGATGCTGTAGGCTGCTGATATACATCGCCTGCTCGCCCGAAGCCATTTTTACGCTATTATATGTGCGCTCGGTGCCTCGGAAGATATTCTGAATGCTACCAGCCAACATCACGCCGAGGCGATCCTTCCAAAATCGGTTGCCGATGCTCAGACCGCCGATGAAGTTAGAGGCTGGCATGGAGTGGCGGCTCACCTCGGTAGGTCCGTTCTTGAAGTCGGCCATCGAAGCCTTGTAGTCCTTGCCATACTGCTCGTAGGGAGCCTGCTTGGTGTAGTCGCTGCGGTTGGAGGAGAGATAATCCCTGCCGCTCTTCATGAAGTAATCGCTCGTGCCCACGGCGGCATTCGCCTGTAGCAGGAAGTGGCTAGGCGCATCCTTCATCACCATGTCCACCACTCCACCGGCTGCATCACCCTCCATATCGGCGGTCAACGACTTCGACACCACGAGGCGGTCCATCAAGTCGGATGGGAAGATATTGAGCGGGATGTATCGGTTTTTGTCATCAGGCGAAGGAATCTTCACGCCGTTCACCAGAGTATAGTTATATCGCTTGTCCATACCTCGGAGGATGGCGTAGGAAGCCTCGCCCGAAGCATCTCGCTCCATCGTTACGCCAGATACGCGCTGGAGCACGCTCGCCACGTTGACATCAGGCGATAACTGGATGCTCTGCTGGCTCATCACGTTGAGCACGTTGCCCGCCGTCTTCTCCAGGTCGATGGCAGAGCGGTCGCTGTGATATTCCTTGTGGCCAGTAACCACCACCTCGCCCAACTGCTTGGCATCCTCCTCCAGACTGATTTCATATTTCTTTTTGGCCACGTCCACCACCATCTCCTTGGTCTTGTAAGACATATAGGAGATGATGAGCGTCACCTTGCCTCGGTCGGGCAGTTCGTGGAGCGTGAAGGAGCCATCCAGACCAGTCGTGGTGCTCAGCTGGGGCATTTCCTTCACCCTGATAACGGTACCGATGAGCGGTTCGCCCGTCTTGTTATCCTTTACAATTCCATCGAGTGTATGGGCATTCATCGCCATCACGGAGGCGATGAGCGCCGCACTCATCATGATTCTTTTCATTTATTTCGTCTTTTTAATTTCGTGTATGATATTTCCGTCCTTGTCTATCATCGAGAGGCGGAGCTGCTTCTTATCCACTGTTATCACGGAGAATCCATCGGCTGGGCTACAGAACTGGGTGCCGTCCACCGCCTTCACGGGGCGAGCGAGTGATGCGGAGGTGTTGACCACGTAGTCGATAGGGTCGCCCTTCTTCTGGATGTGCTGGAAGTTGTGGATATGTCCGCACGCATAGATTGCCACATTATTATATTTATGGAGGATAGGCATCACGCGCTTCTGCATGTCGAGGCGTTCAGATTCGCTCTTCTCGGTGTCGGCGTAGATGGGATGATGGCCCACCACGATGACCCAGTCTTCATGGGCATTCTTCAAGGTCTCGTCCAGCCAAGAGAGCTGCGCCTGCATGTCCTCCTTTCGGGCATCAGGATAAGTCTCGGAGTCCTGGCGATACTTGTCGATGAGCGGAGCGGTATCGAGGAAGATGACACGTACGGTGGTCTTCTTGTGGGTGAACACCTTCGTGTAATACTTGGCTGGCATCATCCAGCGGCGACTGATGCTGCCATAGTGCAGGAAGGCGTCGGTGTTGCCACGATACTCATGGTTGCCGCACACTGGGAACCAGTCTATCATCAAGTCGGGATGCGAGTAGATGAGCTCGTAGTTGGTCATCCACAGCGGGTCTTGGAGCGATGCGATGCCATTGAAGTGGTGGATGTCGCCCACGGCAAGCACGCACTGAGGATCTACGGTGCCCGCCATCTCGCCCATCAGTTCGGCGATAGTTTTCTGGTCGTAGTAGCCGTTGCGTCCCAGGTCATTCGCCATGTAGAGGGTTATTTCGCCCTTGAGGGTTTCCCACTGTGGGCGGCTGGCGTAAGAGCGAGCGGTCAAGTTAGTGGGCTGCACCATCGACTTATCTGCCTGCCACTGGATGGCGCTCTTGGCATTCTGCGCACTCATCGTAACACTCTGCATGGCAGGAGCCGCCATCAAGAGGCCAGCTACCAAAGCCACATTCCAAACAATCTTTTTCATCTGAATTTTCAAAAAACTATTAATATTCTATTTTTTTATTTTAATCTATATCTATCTGCAAGAAGGGAATTTCTATTCCTATTCCATCGAGATTCTGAATACTTTCTGAATTTCGGGTGCAAAATTACGGGTATCTTGTGACAAAGGCGTTACGAAGGATTGAAGATGGTTTTAAGATAGAGACACAAAAAAATGACAGTTGGCATTCTGGAGATACAGAAGAGGGGCGTCTACAGAAAAGCATACCCTTTGACATTGGCAGAACTCATCAAGCTTAACAAGGTGTTCCAGCCAGAGATGGTTACCATCCAGGTAAACGAGGACTTCGTGGAGAAAGAGGACTACGAGAAGATTCAGCTCAAGGAGGGCGACAGAGTGGACTTCCTCTACTTCATGGGTGGCGGCGCTTGCTAATTGGGCAGGTAACAAACCTGCCCTCCCAGCGAAAATATCAGCAATTTGATATAATAAAATGGGCATTTCATACGTTAATATCAGAAAAGTAGTGATTTGCCTATCACTTTTTACATCTAAAAAAAAAGAAATATGATTGATTTGACAGAAGAACAGATAGAAAGATATAGCCGCCACATCCTGCTGCAAGACGTAGGACTGGAGGGACAGGAGAAACTCCTCAACGCCAAGGTGCTCATCGTGGGCGCAGGCGGACTGGGTTCTCCAGCTGCCCTCTATCTGGCTGCGGCGGGAGTAGGACACATCGGCATCATCGACGCTGACGTGGTGGACCTCAGCAACCTCCAGCGACAGGTAATCCACTTCACCAAGGACGTGGGCGTGCCTAAGGTGGAGAGCGCCAAGGAGAAGATGATAGCCATCAACCCCGACGTGGAGGTAACCACCTATCACGACTTCCTCGACTCTCACAACGCCGAGGAAATCATCAAACCTTGGGACTTCGTCATCGACTGCACCGACAACTTCCCCGTGAAGTTCCTCATCAATGACGCCTGCGTGCGCCTAGGCAAGCCATTCTCCCATGGCGGCATCCTCCGCTTCCAGGGTCAGACCTTTACCCACCTGCCAGGCACCGCCTGCTACCGTTGCTTCTTCAAGGAGCCACCTCCAGCAGGAGCCGTACCTACCAGTAGCCAGGCAGGCGTATTGGGAGCCATCGCAGGTATGCTGGGCACTATCCAGGCTGCCGAGACGTTGAAATACTTCCTCGGCGTGGGCGAGCTCTTGACCGACAGATTGCTCACCTTCGATGCCAAGACGATGAACTTCCGCACCATCAAGGTGAAGAAGCGCAGCAGCTGCGAGATATGTGGCGACCACCCTACCATCGACCACCTCATCGACTATGAGCAGGCTGCGTGTGATTTGAAACACCACTAAGATTTAGTGATTATTTTCGAATAAACACATATAACAAAAAGCAAAGTCACAATACCCAGCTCTATCAGCTAGGTATTGTGACTTTTTTTTCAGAACCGTCCCAAAGCCCAACAAAGAACAAAAACCTTGATTATAAGATACTTTATAAAACTTTTCTCCCATTTTTCTTGCATGATTCAGATAATAATCGTAAATTTGCAGCAGATAAAATACGCAAGCTTATGAAAGAGAAAAGATATCCTATTGGCTGGCATCCGGCTAATGAAGAAGAAGCCGTGGCTAGGATTGAAGCTATTGAGGCGGAGTATGAAAGAACAGGTGTTAGCTATAATGAAGAAGAGTTTTTCAATAAACTAAATGAAGAACGAACATGGTCAAATGCAGATAATTTTAAAAAGAACTAACGGCACAAGACCCGTGGCTAGAAGATTGGAAACGTTCTATCAGTATAGAAGATTTTAGAAAGAACTGCAAGAATAAACTGAATAAGCTTTTTCCGTAACTTTCCTCCCGTATTCCTTGCACTATTTTTGCAGCGACATAAATAACAATATAATTAATAGGAGGAACAGAATTATGGCACTAGCAATAAAAGCAATACCAACACTCTATGGTGAGGAAGCTAGTCGTTTCCAAGAAATGGCAGACGAAACAGAGCGCAAATATGATAATACCCCATGGCACTCATACCATGGGGTATCATTATTATTGAAGGTGAGGCTTTTTAATCAGCCCAAATGCTGCCACTTGCATCGCGATAGTCACTAACCGATCCTTCGCTATAATCCTCTTCCTTTGCTTTCACTAATTCAGAGCCAGCGAGGATAGATGTAGTCTCCATTTGGTAGACATTAAGTTCTGGCTTTATATATTCTTTCTTTTTCATAATTCTCAGTTCTTTTTATTTGATGATAACTTTCATTGTCTTGCTGCCACGCTTCACGATATTGATGCCCTTCTGAGGAGCGCTGAGGCGATTGCCCTGCAGGTCATAATATACAGCCTTGTCGTCTGCAATCGTGTTGAGGCTGTCGATGGCTGTTGTGCTGTCACCGATGGCGATGCTGAACATCTTAGCACCTGCAGATGATGAAGTGTTGTCTACCATGTAAGCACGGAAAGGCTTGCTGCCCACCTGTGTTGTGCTTGTGTTCTCCAACAACTTGGTAGGGTTCATCAGCTTGTCGCCCTTCACGATGTAGCAGTTGTTGTCAGCATCCTTGTCGAACACCTTTTGGGTATAGATGCCCTGGAGCTGATAGTTACCATCAGCAGCAGATACTACCTTTTGCGCAATCTCCTTGTTAGCTTCAGAGATGCTGAGAGTGGTCTCACCGTTGTTCATCTTGATGATAACAGGAGTGCCAGCTGCGATGCTTGTCTCAATCTCTTCGAGCTGAATGGTGCTTGTACTCTCGTTAGCCGAAAGAAGCTTGAAGGCACGGAAGTTCTTATCTGCAAGCGATACCTCGAAAGGCAGACAGAGCGTAGCCCATGTGGTGCCAGCCTTCATTTCGCGGTTATAAGTAGCTGCTGTAGCTGTGAATGGTTCGTAAGCCACGAAGTCCTTATCATCGTCAAGAGCAAGACTCGCTGCTGTAAGAGTTTCTCCTGATACCCCAATCTTTTCATTACCATTCTTACCTACCAACTTGCTGAAGTAGCCAGTCTTGTAGTTGGCATATTTGTAGTTGGTCTTGCTACCGTCATAGCCGTTGAGTTTTTCGCAACCATAGAACATATCATTACCATAAGTAACCTTGTTCGTAACAAACTTATCGCTGGCGTAGATGGTTGTGAGGGCTTTGCAGATATAGAACATACGGCTCATACTTGTCACTTTCGCTGTGTTGAAGCTAGAGAGGTCGAGAGATTCGAGAGCGTAGCAGTCCCTGAACATAAATGACATGTTTTCTACATTCTCGGTGTTAAGATACTCAATACCTTCTATTGTGGTCAGATTCTCGCATCCTCCGAACCACGATAAACAGCTTGTTGGTCTTGTATTGGCAAACGAAGCATCGAAGACCACTTTTTTGACATAAGAGTTTTTAGAAATCCATTCAGGAGTATTTCCCCCCTCATTAAGCTCATAAGCTCCTTCGGGCTTGAATCCCTTGTAGCTGAATGTAAGAGTTTCTGTAGCATTGTCAAACATGGCATACCCACTTCCATAAGTAAAGTAACCAGTCGGGCCGCAGTTGGCATAGGTGTGGTCTTCCTTGCTAGAGGTATAGTCTTTGAGGTTGAGGCAATCAGAGAACATACAAGTACTTTCAGTAACCTGATCCGTAACAAACTTATCGCTGGCGTAGATGGTTTTGAGAGCGTTGCAGCTCTGGAACATACCTGCCATATTCGTCACCTTCGCTGTGTTGAAGTTGGTGAGGTCGAGAGATTCGAGAGATTTGCAGTAAGCGAACATATAGTACATATCTGTCACATTCTCGGTGTTGAAGTTTGTGAGATCGAGAGATTTGAGAGACCTGCAGTTACAGAACATATAGCGCATATTCGTCACGTTCTCGGTGTTAAAATACTCAATGCCTTCTATTGTGGTTAGATTAAGGCAGTAATCGAACCACATATAACAGCTCGTTGGTCTTGCATTGGCAAACGAAGCATCGAAAACCACCTTCTTGATATTTTTTCTTATAGCAGACCAATCACGATTAAGGTCATAAGCTCCTTCGGGCTTGGAAGGACTGCATTTGAATGTAAGCGTTCCTGTGCTTCCTTCAAACACGGCATAAGCAGGATATAAAAGGCTGGCATAACTTACCTCTTGAGTGGCATCTGCATCGCTGAAGTATTTGTGGCATACATCACACTGCCAGTGTTCTTTAACTCCATCTTTAGCTTCATGGTAAGTGAGTGTGTGCTTCTTTAGCTCATCAGTCTTATATTTTTTTACTGTTGAGTGGCAAATAGAGCATTCGTATGTGGTATAACCATGCTCGGTGCAAGTAGTTTCCACAGTTTTTATTGCATTGCCAAGGGCAGACGAGCCATCGGCATTTGTGTGCGTACAAGTTTGGAGTTTGAGTTCAAATTCGCATACCTGCAACACGTCTCCGCTATGAATAGCCGATATTTCCCATTTGAAATATTTGTAAGATTTACCTCCCCCGCAGGTGAAGTCGTAAGAAGTATAGTTCACATCCTGAAGCTTCGTATCGTTGTTTACCTCCTGAATGAGCGTCCATTCTCCATCTTTGCCCACGTTGTTTCCATAGAGCTTCCACGACATAGGGTTGCGACCTTTACTGGTGAAGTTGTCGTTACCCGTTGTGATGGTGTAGCCCACAGGGACTCCTGCTTTACTGGCTTCGAAGATGACATTGGCACTACCTGAGAATTTGCAGCACCACTTGGAGAAATCGTCTTCTGTCTTTTTGCCATCAAAGAGTTCCGCATAAGTCTCATTAGTGAAGCCTTGGGGATTACCTGCTAAGGCTGTGAAGGTTACTGTGTTGTCGTAATCTGTCTGCGCCACCATACTGGTAGGCACAAGCAACAACATGAACAACATCAATGGGAACAGAGCGATCCTTCGGAACCTACCTCCCCCATTGTTAATATGGTCGGCATGCGACCCATTGAATTGATTGGTAAATTTTTCCATAAATTAATATTATAATTGTTATTTAAATTTGTCTGCTTATTGTTAAGTTCACTCCAGAAAATACAAGAGGTTTATTAAGAAGATAAATATGGATGCACCCCCCGATGATAATCAGGGCTAACTCTATCCTTGGTATAGTTTCTATATTTCCTTCATGTTGCAAATATAGTGAATTTCTCCGAAAGAGGGTGCAGCTTTCCCCTGTTCAAATCTTTATCAATCTGAAGTTCATTTATCTGCTGGTGCAAAGCTTGCAAATCTATTTTCTTTGCCATATCGGTGTCTCCTAGCCCTATAAATATGCTCCACCGATTCCCTAAGCAGAGAAGATTGTTAGAAACAGGATTGCTATTATAAAATGATGGCGTAGGAATCTTATTACCCTTAGCCTCATCCTTGCCTTTCAGGTACCTCGGAATGGACCACAGCGTCAAGGATAAGAAGCAACAGATGCCTACGCCAAGCAGGTATATATATGATAGCATAGGGTGTACCCCCTCAGTCGAAGGGGCACACCTATGCCATGTGTATATACACAGTGGGTAGACGCCCACCGCAGTCTCCATCTGAACGCTTATGAAATTTCCGAGGTTTCGAAAGGTCAGAAGAAACGTCAAGCAAACGTCTTCAATTTAAAATAGGCCAAGCCATGGATTTTTACCTAGCCAGCGACTCATCGCTAGCCATCCACAGCAAGACGATTGCAAAAGTACGAAAAAGAATTGGGATTTGCAAGAAAATCGGAAAGTTTCTTGCAAATCCCAATAAAATTGGTTATATTCAAGGCTTTTGCCCTTACAGGGGCGCAAGGTTACAACACCCTAATACCCAGGGGTGTTGCCCTGGGCTAGGAGCTTCTACCCTTTACCTTTCCGCTACGCGCCGGTGACCGTTGGTTCAGGGCGTGTGGGTGGCTAGGAGCTTTGGGTCTTCAGCCCGTGCTTGAACCACATGCGAAACTTGACTCACCTTCGGCAAATGCCCTTCAATTATATAAAATGAAGCTACTTTTTGTGATTTTTCTTTTCAAAAAGTTTGTTTTATCAAAGAATCTTTGTATCTTTGCAGCAACAGAACTCGTTTGCATCCCATTAGAACTGCAAGCGAGTCATTTTTTTATATAAAGAAAAATCTTTTTTTCTAACCTAATGTCACTATTGCCACACTCCTGTTTTTTATTCTTTCCTCTTCACCCAAACCTTATGGCTGCCGCGGCCTAGTGAATCTATCGGCGAAGTCTTGTCATTTGTCAGCTCTTTCAGTTCCATAGAGGCGGCAGTACGGCTCAGGTTGTTGATGGAGGCATAATCGCCTAGGGTGAGGACTCCGTTCTTCTCTATCACCTCCAGGGCACGGGCGATGCGCTCTTCCCTGGAATAGAGCTGCTTACGGATAACCTTTACACCACCCATATCACGCTCCAGGTCACGGTCGGTTTCACGCTTCACATCCTTGATAAACTCAGGAGACGCCTTGAAGTTGATGTCCTTCACGCCCACCTTGCGGTACGTCATCTTATCATCTGGATTCAGAATTTCCCTAGGCTTCTCATCCTCGAAAGCGAGGGAGAGGGAGAAGGTGCCGAAACCTTCCAGATTCACGTTGTACCCCATGGAGAGCATGTCTGTCAGCATATCAACCACATCGGTCAATACAGCCTCCGTTGTACTTTCCGAAATACCGCGATGGTAGTTCTGCATCATCTTGACGAACTCTTTTCTGGATAGTGTACGGTTGGTCACCATCTTGGGATAAACTCTGCGCTTGCCCTCATCACGCAAATCATTCAACTCTTGCAACTTGTACTTAGCCATATCAGTTTCCTTTCTTATTAAGATTTTTATCACTCCTTATTGCAGCAGCCTTTGCATCCTACAGTATTTATGATCATACCTAAGAAGAAAAGACCACAAACCTAGGAAGAAAAGTATTTTATCCTAGAAGAAATCTCCGTTCACCGACGCTGAATGTCCGTTCAACGTCGCTGAACGGCGGTTCAACGTCGGTGAATGTCGGTTCAACGTCGGTGAACGAAGATTTCTACCTTGCAAAGATACAACTTTATCAGATATAAAACAAGACTTTTCCTGAATATCTTTACTTTTCCGGCCATAATTCTTCGTTTTTTGAGCTTATTTCTTTGCGTATCCCAAATAATTGTGTTAACTTTGTAGTCAGATTGCAAACCAAATGCTAAAGGATTGCAAGCCAAAGACAAAGAAAAAGACTAAGATTAGACATTCTTATGAGTATGAAGATATTAGCAACCAGCGACTGGCACCTGGGCAACCTGTTTCACGGCAACGACCGTCTGCCGGAACACAAGCATTTCCTGAAATGGCTCCTGGAGCAGATAGCTGGACAAAAGCCCGATGCTCTCCTCATCGCAGGAGACATCTTTGATAACGGAAATCCATCGGCAGCGGCACAGACCGTTTATTACGAGTTTCTTGCCGATGCTACCCAACTGTGCCCTAACATGCAGGTCATCATTACCGCCGGCAACCACGATTCCGCCAGCCGACTGGAGGCTCCCCGTCCGCTGCTCACCCGATACCACGTGGAAATAAGAGGAAACGTAAGGAAAATCTGGCAGCAGGGAGAAAGCGAGGACGATGATAAAACCGGCGGACATTGGATCTATTCCTTCGATGACCTCATCATCCCCGTAACCAACGAGGAAGGAGAAGAAGTCATCATCCTCGCCGTACCTTTCCTTAGAAGCGATGTGGTGCAGAACGCCAGTTACTCGCAGGGTGTCAACGACTTTCTGAGAGAACTGACGGCTGAGGCACGAAAAAAACACCCGGGCAGGAAGTGCATCATGATGGCACACATGTACGCCAAGGGTTCGGATATCGCCAAGAAGGATGCGAGCGAGAAAATCATCATCGGCGGACAGGAGGAAGTAGACTTGGAAGGATGGAACGACCATCCCGACTATATGACTTGCGGACACATCCACAAGCGGCAACATATCTGGAACACCGACTGGGCAAGATATACGGGAAGTATCCTCCCGATGTCGTTTGCCGAGAAAGACTACACCCACGGCATCGACCTCATCACCATAGAACACAGAGAAGAGGAGAAAGGAAAGGAAACCGGCAAGAGCAAGGAATGGAAAGTAAATTTCATGGAATACAAGCCTCAGCACGCCCTCCGCATACTGCCCGAAGACGAGGAGGAACTGACCTTCAAGAAATGGCAGAAGCTCATCAATTCTGAACTCTCGGAGAGAATTGACGGCGAACTGAGCGACCATTTCGACTACGTGATGCTGAAGGTGAAACAGGAGAAACTATCGAGCGATGATATCAAGGAACTGGAGAAACTCGTCAACGAAAAGGATGCCGTGCTCTGCAAAATCCAGCGCATCATCCCGCAACTGGACCTCTCCACCATCCAGGGTTCCCAGCACATCACCAGCATAGAAGACATCATCAACCGTCCTCCGCTCGACACGCTGAAAGAAGCCTTCGCCATCAGGCACAACGCTCCGATGAACGAAAGACAGGAAAAAATGTTATCCGATTTATTAACGACATCATCATTATGAAATTCCTACAACTCGAAATACTCAACCTCGCTTCGCTTGACAAACAGGGAGGCGAGGTCATCAACTTTGAAGAAGGAGCCTTAGGCGAGAGCACCATCTTCAGCATCGTAGGTCCGACGGGAAGTGGCAAGTCTACCCTACTCGATGCTATCTGTCTGGCTCTCTACAACCGCGCCCCACGCTACCCCAGGAAGAAAGGCGACAAGAACCAGAACATCGAGATTTTCGGAGCTGCCGATGCCAGCGAAAGTAACCGTCTGGCTCCTACCGACAGTAGAAACATCCTGACACGTGGCAAGAAAGAAGGCTACAGCAAACTCACCTTCCTTGCCAACAACGGCAGCATCTACCGCGCAGAATGGCACGTCAGATTCCAAAGAGTGCGCTACGAGAACGCCAAGACTGCGCTTTATAAAATCACGAGAAACGGCGAAGAGATAACAGAGGAAGCTGCCGACTGGAACAAGCTGCCGAACATCATCGGACTCGACTACGACCAGTTTCTCCGTACCGTGCTTATCGCCCAAGGCTCGTTTGCCAACTTCCTGACGGCAAAGGAAAACGAGCGGTACGAACTCCTGGAAAAACTCATCGGATGCGAGGAAACTTATACGAACATCGCTACTGAAATCAAGAAGGCGAAAGACCAGGCGACGGATGCCTACAACCAGATGGCAGCATCGGTGGAAGCCGTAAAACAGAACCTGCTGAACGATGAAGAACTCGCCCAACTG
>ERZ1034730.338-NODE-338-length-18482-cov-7.847832_pt1 | contig 18482 bp, 26 predicted proteins | sample MGYA00520650_ERZ1034730 | MGnify/ENA primary metagenome ERZ1034730 (study PRJEB33766, sample SAMN09781702) | gut metagenome | biome: gut microbiome | host: Homo sapiens | place: Madagascar | study: EMG produced TPA metagenomics assembly of the PRJNA485056 data set... | reverse complement strand
AGTTCCGTGTGACAGCGGAGGAAAAAACGTCACTGGAACTCACTTGCAAACTCCTGAATCTCTCCTTATCGAAAAACGCACAAAGTTCAATTTTAGCGGTTTCGTGAGTGCTTGTGAGAATCAAAAAACAACGATGTTCAACGATTTCAAAGTATAAAGACTTGCGCGGATTCATGCGTATACCGTGGGATGGTGGCAAGCGGGTGGCATTGTCACCGCACCCAAACAACGCCGTTTCTACCAGTCGTATGATTGCTAATCGCTTAGATGCTGATGAAAAGGGGGTCAGCCAAATTGACACCCTTGGCGGTAAGCAGGAAACCACGGTTATCAATGAATCCGGCTTGTACAACGTGATTCTTCGTAGCGACAAGCCGGAAACCATATAGGCGGCTGTACTGTTCAAATAGTTCAATTTTATTTTGAATTACCTTGAACTATTTATTGCCAACAGGCAAGATGGGTGATAGAATAAAACAAAAAGGTGATTTCCATGAAACGTATTGACGGTAAAACCCCTTTTGGCGGTGATTACGCCGAATTTCATTTTTTGGATGCCGAAAATAATGAAGTTGATGAGGGCAAGGAAACAAGTATTGTTATCCGTGAGTGTAAAGCGGATGGAACGCTTGTAAAAGAAACATGGGCTAGAACATCCGATAACTGGTGTAAAAATAATCCTACGGACGTTATTTGGTGGGAAGACACGCCGGACGGTGTGGGCGAATGGCTTTTTAGTTTCGACAAAAAGACTGTGTTCAATATGTTCGCTGACTACCCCAAAGCCCTAACCCCGGAACAGAAACAGATTTTTGATAAAGAAAACCCCGAATGGGCGGACTTCTTCAAAGATCACCAAGAGAACAACATAAAATGACGAAACAAGAAGCGAAAAAGATTCTTGAAACCTATCAGGAAACCGATGAAGATCCGGGCGAAAAGTACGGATATATTATTCAGAGCTATTACGGAACGTGTACGGGCGGTTTTGTGTTTAGATGCAAAGTTGAGGGTGCGCCGTACTCCAACGCCGATAATTTGCCGTTGATTGCAGTTCTTTCAGATGGTAAAGTTGTAGTGCTTCCAACATGATTCAAAAGAGGTGCAAGAGTAATGCCGATGCCCGATTTTTACACAAGCCCGTATTTTGTGAACGAGCCGGATAACTGGCATTTGACAGATGATGCCCCGGAAGATGTACGCAAAGAGTTTGAAGAATATATGAATCATCCCGATTGTGTGCAGGATGATGGGCTTATAAGGGCTATGAAAAGCTATTATCGCGCATTTGGCGATACTTTCCCAAGTTATCCGAATCCCCCGGAAAATGCTGTTAAAATCATCCGGGATTGTTTGCAGAAAAAGAAAGATGTGTATGAGTTAGGCTATCTTAGCTTAGATGATAACATCATATACTAAAAAACGCACCTTTGAAAATTAACTTTCAAAAGTGCGTTTTTCTCCAGAGATCAAGCCCATTTTGTGAACAGTTCCAACATGATTTCTTGATGGGTGGGATATACAGCGGGAACGCCGCTTGATTTGTAAGCAGTGGTAACACCGTTTTGTGTTACCGTCAACTTTGATCCGGCTTTGATGGAAACATCCGGCGACAGGAACACTTTAACGCCCTGCGAGAGTGCCGCCGCCGTGTCGGTCTGGACTGTGGCGGCGATGGTTTCAAAAGATAGCTTGCAAGGCTGGTTCTCCAAAACAACAACTTCTTTTGTGCTGGTAATGTGGGTGTTAGGGTCTTTGACAGATTGCCGCTCTGATACCGTCATAACGCCTGTATAGGTGCTTTCTATGGCCTTTCGTGCGGCTTTCTGTGCCGCCTGAATTGCTTTAATCATCGTGTAAAATCCCTCTTTCGGTTAAAGTTTATTAAAGACCATGACATAGCCGCAAAACCACCTGTAAAGCCTTACAAAGCTGTTTTATGGGTGAGGTAGGAAAGAACATCAAGCGGTAAATCCGTGGCCTACAAGCGTTAAATCCATGTTGTGCTCATCCAAATACAGATTGTGGGTAACATCTTCAACCATCATATAATTTTTAAGCTGAACATCGCCCAAATCTAACAACGTAGGAATCAGACAACCCGGCCTAATGTTGGGATTGCCAAAAACGCCCTTTAGCTTTAGATTTTTGGTTTTTCGATTATACAGCTTTAACAGTGCTTCAGCTTTGGCGTTGCCGTTTTCATTGGCAGTTAAGCTATCATCAAAATATTGCAGAACACCCCACTTGTTCATGTTTGATTCATCGGACGCAACGCACGGCGTTCTTTCGCCCTTTTCACTGTCGTTGTACATCAAGACAATCTTGTTATAGGTCTGTTTGTCAATGCTGGAAGTATAGGTGAAATCTTCACTGTTCCCATCATAAACCAGAAAATCAGAAACTTTCATATCTGCAATGTTTTTGAGGGTCAGCTTTCCAAAATCATCATACAGAACGAACATTTGCTTTGTGTTCTGCATGGTGAGATCAAGGGCGTTTTCGATCATCTCAAAAAGTGAAGTGTTATCTTCCACCCTTGAGGGGATTTTATAGCCCGTATCTGTAAGATCACCGATGGTTAAGTGAAAATCTTCGCAAACCATCTTAATGAAATCGGACGCTGTTTTGTTTTTGTAAACATAGGTGGATTTGTTTTTGAGATAACGAATCTGATCGTAGGCGGTTACTTTCAACAGAGAATCTTTACTTGACTGTTTTGTAAAGACATAGCCCATAAAAACGGGAATACCGTCTATTTTCAGATGTACCGGGTCGCCCTCTTCAAATTCCGGGGCTGTTTCCTTTAGCATACTAAAATCTAGCTTGCCGGGGGTACTACGTCTTTTCAAGGTCAGCTTTACACCCTCTTGCACAGCAGGAAGAAAGCCGCTTGTTTTACTTGTGCCGATCAGTAATTCATACTTTCCAACGGAAAGATTCATGTGCATCACCCCTTTTTGTGTTGCCCACTACCTTTGCAAACAGTTCATCTAGGCTTAATTCCTGTTGAACAGCCTGTTCATTCTGGTGTATCTTATATGCAAGGTGAGCCGCTTTTTTTTGCTGTTCAATACGATTCAAAGCAATGTTTTCTGTGCTTGAACCGTTGGAATTAAAATAGCTTAAACTGCCTTTGTACGCTCTGGATGGAATGTAACCGTAGATTGAAGCGATTTCTTCTAACCTCTTCTTGCAATTTAAGGTCTGCAAGGCTTTATCTCGAATTTGGGCTATTCGTTGCTCTGAAATGTGAAGTTCGTCTTTCAACTCTCGCAACGTCTTAGAGCGGCGATAAAGCCCCGAAATAACATAGCTTTCGGTGTCCTTTAGTTCATCTACAATGTTCCAAAGAACACGGTTTGCATATTCTCGCTCAAGTTGTTCTGTAATATCATCTTCCATGTTTGACGGATCGGGGATAGAATCTTCCAATAATAGCCCGTCCGCCCCCTCAACAGGGGATTCCAGACTTGCAACGGATGATTCAAACGCCGCTTTCCGCAAGTTGTCCAGCTTATTCGCGGAAATGTTTAACGCTCTGCAAATTTCAAAATCGGACGGATTTCTATTTTCACTTTGGCACTGTGCCAAAAAGCGTTTGTACCGCGCAATTTCGGAAAGTAGGTGAATCGGAATCCGCTTGACATTGCCGCAATTTCCACAATAAAGCTGGATATACCGCTGAATCCAATACCCCGCATAGGTTATAAATTTTGTTTCATGGTCTAGATTGTACATAGAAGCGGCCTTTTGCAGACCTAAATACCCCTCTTGCATAAGATCATCTATTTCAGCCTGTTTAGAATATTTCATTGCGGTATTGTAGATGAAAGGACGATTTTTCAAGTAAAGCTGTTCCAAGTTGGAAGAAACATTGATCCCAGCTTGAATCTGCCTTACAAGCTCTTCATTTTCAACTTGAACTCCATTTTGCTTTTCGTTCGTCATATCGGTCTTTTTCATACGTCACCAGAGAAATCATTGTATCAATCGTTCTTTGACTTGCGCCGTTTTCTTTGGCACGCAAGATAAGTTCAAGATGATTTCGGATTGCTAATTCATCTTGTTGCAAAATTTCTCGTTCTAAATCGGTCATCGGTTGAAGTCCTCAATTATGCCGTATGAAAAATATCAGTCGTTCAGACCGTCCAAAATGATTTCTTCGTTGGTGGGAATGTAGTTGGTGAACATCTGCGGGTATTTCATGGCAAGGGCTTCATACTGCTTGCCGATCTCCATCATGGTATCAGGCAGAGCGCACACAGCGTAAGTAGTACGATCCTGCACTTCAAAGCGGGTCATGCCGTTATATCCCGCGTTGATGATCTCATAGTTGGACAGCAGGGGGCAATCTGCAACGGCTTCAAGCTCTTTCAGGCGGTCAAGATATTCGTTGATCTCTGCGGTTGTTCCCATACGCTCGTTGAGGATAGAAACGATTTCCGGGGCAAAAGTGCTGTATTTGATGGTGAGAACATCATAGATCATCTTCATAGCCTTATGAGAGCCTTTCAGCGGCTCAATAATGCTATGAAGCAGTTCGGCGGTCAACTTGCTTCCGCACATTTCAATGATTTTGAGGGCGTTTGCAACGTCCGTGGAATGGTCGGCGTTGTCCTCTGCAAAAGAAGTGCCAAATTCTTTGCAGAACTGCCGGATCAGTCCCCGGATAGAATCGGAAAACTGCTTGTTCAGGTTTCCGGCTTCGCCTTTCAGCTTTTCGATAGCTTCACGTTTGCCAAAATCAGAAAGCCGCTGGTTAGAATCAATCTGGCCGATGGTATCACGGATTTTCCCGGCTTCCTGCTTGTGAGTATGCTTGAGCATCAGGGCTTTCTTTGCGTAGGTTTCATAAGATTTTTCCATTTTCGTTTTCTCCTTTATCAAAAATCAACGCGGAAATATCTGCACACTTCTTTGATTTCGGCGTAAATATCGCCGTATGTGCCAAATCTGGAATTAAGATAGGGGTTATCGTTCGGAAAAGACAGCTTTGCAAGGCTGTGCAGTTCTTTCACAACGGCTACCAGTTCGGGCAACTTTGCCGTAAATGCGGCATTACGTTCTTGTTCAGTCATTTTGTTCACCTCATATTTTTATAGTTCCGTTGAACCACTTTTGATCTTTGTAGCGTTCAACGAGTTGTTCAATGTTCATTGAATCCATGTTTTCTATCAGGTCTTTTAATGCGGGGGTATCGAATCCGGGAAGTGCTGATTTTGTTTCAGCAGTTTCCAAAATGTGTTTGATTAGGGCAACGTACAGGGCTAACCACTTTTCAGGATCAGAGTTTACGCGGATGAAATCGGATCGTTTTGCGGAATCCGTGAAATACAGAATCGGATCAGCGGGTAAATATAGCCCATCTGAACCACAGAACATATCATCAATAAAAACTTTGGTCTGCTTTGTAACGCCCGGCAATGTGTTGATGTAGGCTTCACCATCAAACATATTTTTAAAATAATGTCTGTCGCTTATGTTTTTACCTACCCAAAGCCGCCCATCTTCTTCAACATCGGCGAAAAGAACGGGGATAGCCTGTTTGTTCTTCTGTGATTCTTCCAGTTCCCGCAAGCGGTTCAAAAGCGTTCCTCTTGCCATTCTCTGTTTAATCATCCTGCAACCTCTTTTCCATGCTTGCAAGCCGCTGTACAATATGTTCATCTTCATGCAGAGCAACACCCAATTCAAGGATGGTTTTAGCCGCCGAAACCCGTGAAGAATCAGTTGCGGTACTGTCGTTCATAACGGTTCGCAGAACTTCCAGCGATTCCAAACAATAGCCCTGCGCCTTGTGCATCGTTTCGCCAAAAATATTATCTTTGACTTCCTGCAACACGTTTTGAAATGCCGTGTCTTTCTTCAACCTGTACAGCGTAGGAACGGAAATACCGGACTTTTCAGCGGCTTCTTTGCTTGTTGGACAGGTCAGAAGATTCATTGCAACCAATTCTTTGTTGATCCGTGCCACTCTTTCACCACCTTTCTGAATCTATCGTACCTCAATATAAATTATACCATATATAGCGCTTGCTGTACTTAAAGTGCACGATGTTTAGTCATTTTTGGCAAAAATAAAAACCGGGGTGGTTAGCCCCGGTCGTTAATAATGCGGTATACGGAAGTAGCGGATAGCTTATATTTTTCGGCGAGATCATCAACGTCTACGCCGTTATAGTAATCCCGGCGAATGGCGTTATTGCGCTCCTGTTTTGAAGTGAACTCACCTCTACCCGGTATGTAAAGCCGTTCGCCGGGAAAGGCCTCAAGGATTTGTTTGAATACCTCACTGCCTGTAATGCTTTCCAGTAACTTCAAATTAACTTCGTTCTCGCTCAATCAATCACCACCGTTTGACGTTAATATTTCAAAAAGTGTTCAAAATCGTTCAATCTTGCTTAGAATCCAACAAAAATCAGAGTGCCCTCAACCTTTACAGGAACAGTCTTGACGTGGTACTTCTCATTCTCAAGATAGAAGTCAATGCGTTCAATAATCCTGCACTGATCTACGCGGTCAAGCTGTTTGAACTTGCTCATCATTTCATAAAGAACCATGTTCGGCGTATTATTCATGTTAAACACCTCTTTAGCCGTGCGACATAGAATCAAGGATTGCAACCAGCTCCGAATCACGCAAATGTGCCAGATCAGAGAGATTTTCCATCAAGGAACACAGTTTGCTAGATGTTTTGTTTTCTTCGATATTGCCCTTAGAAACCTCATCCCAAACCCAATCGTTGATAAAATCAATGAGGTTTCTAAGCTGTTCCGCCTTGCAAGAGTAATCTTCAATGGCGGTATGCAGTTCGGGGTCAATCATCATCTTTTTCATAGCAAAGCACCTCTCTTAGTATTTGACAGCAGTTGCAGGGCAGTTGTACAGCCTGCACATTTCAATGAACTTATCAACCGTGGGGGCGGTTTTGCCGCTTTCCCAACGTCTGATCGTGCGTTCGACCATGTTCAGCCGTTCGGCTACTTCCTTTTGCGTATACCCGGCGTTCACACGCGCGGCGGCAAGCGAAATCTTAGAATTAGTCATTATTTGCAACCTCATTCTTCAGCATTGAAATTTACAGACACGCCGTTATCTTCTAGGAGTTTGATACAGTTGTTGATTTCTTTGGTAAGTTCGTCTGTATTATAAATAGGCTCGAAATCTTCTGTTTCTCCATACTGTTTGCGCAGTTTCCAAAGAACAAAGCTGATAAGAAAGGCATCATACCAACTTGTTTCAGCGGAATATTTGGGATAGCCCCAAATCATATCAAAGGTGATGCTGTCCGCAAAAACTCTTATCTTGCAAACATCTGCTTCCCACGGGTCGCCTTTTGTAACCCATTCAATCTTATTGATCTTCTGGATGTTGGACAGAAGATTAGCATATTCTTCGCCTGTCAAAATTATCAGTCCTTTCTTGCTACTGTTACCGTTGATACGGTTCGCCTATATTATATCTATCTTTTATATTTATTGCTGTTTTGGCGTTGATACACCGCCTTTATATAGAAACTGTTTTGAACAGTAGCAACGGTAACACTCTTGAAAAATATAGCGAATATAAAACAATTTTTGAGTGTTGCCGTTTGTTGTTACTGTTGTGCTACTGCTACTGTTCGTTACTGTTCAACGAACACTTTGCACTGCTTCCCGTTCAGGCGCATATTTTTAACAGTTGTTCCCAATGCTTGATTGAGCTGTTTTGAAAATGTCAGACGGTTCACAGGGCGAAAGTTGTTTTTTATGCAAAACTCATCATAGCGGATGTAAACTTCTCGCGTTGCTTCATTGTAAATGCCCTCAACATCTCCGTTATCGTTCCGGCAGTCCTCAATGAAAGCTAAGATAGGGTTGTTTTCCTGCTCATAATCGGTTTTAGCTTGCTGTACCTTTTGAGAAACAGTAAAGTGCTTGTTTTTTAGTACGCGCTTTAAGCCACCAATCGCAAGCAGGATAAAATATTCCATCGCTTCTTGTTGGGTCAGCTTTACCTTGATTTGCGGGTCATAGTCGGGATCATCTTCTGAAAATTTAGCGTTTAATGGGATTGTGAGAAGTCGCCGCATAGCCGCCCCGGTGGGGTCTTTCATGCGGGGAATGTTATTTGCTGAAAAAATCAACTTTGCATAGGGGATAAATTGGAAAGCATCTTTGCCTTTGTTTTCGGCTTTGATACTTTCGCCTGTCACAATCTTCTTGAAAATTGCAACATCTTCTTTGAAAGAATCTGAAATATCATCGCCCAGATTTGCCAGCTTGCCGAATAACATAGCGGTTGAAAATCTATCGTCAAGTTCTTTGAAATCAAGGGTTGATATATTTTTATCCCCAAGCATAGCATGAAGCATTTCGATGTAGGTTGACTTGCCGTTGCTTTTATCACCTACCAGAATTACAGCTTTGCCGCCGCCTAGCTTGTTATCCCGGTATAGACAGGCTCCGGCCACTTCTTCCAGCAAAGCGCGGATTTCTGCATCATTGCAGGAAAGGCGGTTCAACACATTGTCCACTAAAGGACAAGTTGCATCCGGCGTATAGTCCCAAGGAATTTTATTGGTGATGATATGTTCCGGGGTAAAGTCCACAAAAGAACCGTCAATGATGTTATACAGGCCGTTCTTAAAGGCGATCAGGTGCGCGTCCTCTGGTTTGGTGTTATCCCGAATCAACAGATCAAGATAATCAACGACTTCAGACCGCTTTGCACGGTTTAGATCGGGGATGTGCTTAATCATAGCGGCTTCAATCTCGCCATATCCAGCGGTATAGATACCGTCCTTGTAAATGTGCAACTGATTGTTGATCTTGATGATATGGGCGTTGTTCTTCAGGAAGATAGCGAACTTATCAAACAAAAACGTGCTACCGTTGTAGAAAACGGGTTTCTTGAACGAATCATCCCGCAAGATAGTTTCAATCTCGCTGTCTGACAGCGGAACTTTCAGCACATACTTATTGATGATCCGAATAGTTTCCCGTGCTTCTTCCACGGTAAAATCATTGCTTTGCAGGGTCAGAATGTAATTGAACAGGGCTTGATTTCGTCCGTCCCCCTCTTCCATATCAAGAAACGCCATCTTGCTACGGACAGGAAACAGCCACCGGGGGAGCGGTTGCGCTTGCTCATTTTCGGCGGTATCATAGATGATCTCACGCTCTACGCCGCCGTATTTAAGCACTTCATAGGAACTTTTTACGCCTACCTTAATATCAGCTTTCAAACCGATTGCAAGGGTGCAGTGGGTCTTACAGCCGCCCACGCCGCTATTCTTGAATAAGAAGTGTTTACCCCGCGTGGTGCGATAAACACGGCAGTTCAAAGAATAATCTTGAACAACCTTGAACAGAACATCCGAACTTTCTCCATCGTCCAAATCAACAAGGATCGTATCTTCTGCCAGAATCCCGGCGAACTCTGGTAAAGATTTCACCTGTTCATAGGTCTTAAAGTCCGTTCTGCCCTTGAACTTCTCCACGCACTGTTTATCTTTGGTTTCGACATATCCGCGAAAGAACAATTATCTCCCTTCTTTCTTTGCAGTAAATTTTAGTTGCTTTCGGAATCCTTTACTGTGCATTATCAGCCATTGCAGTGGCATTTTCGATAATGTCAGACACGGGGACATTCAGTGCTTTGGCAATCTTCCCCACGGTTTTAGGAGAGGGGAAACGCTTGCCGGAAAAGTACTTACTAATGGATACCCGTGAAATCTCTGCGGATTCTGCGAGATCGCCTTTGTTCATGCAAGCGTTTGCCATAGCGATTTGTAATTTCTGGAAATCGACTTTCAAGATTTTCACCTCACATTCTTCCATTGACAACAAGTATTCACTTGTGATACTATTTTAATACAGGCTAATACTTGTTGTCAAGCATTTTTTACAAGTTAATACTTTAGATTCTGCCTTGCTTGTGTTATACTTACAAAAGAAAGGTGGTGTCTATGTGTCCGTAGGTGATAATATCAGGCGTTGTAGAAAAGAAAAGGGCTGGACACAAGCTAGACTTGCACAGGAATTGCAAGTATCTCAACAAATGATTGGGCAATTTGAAAAAAGCAAAAATCCCCCTAAAATTGAAACTATCGAAAAGATAGCTTTGGCTTTGAGCGTTTCGCCTATTGATTTAATAGGCGTTGAACAATGGGAAAAAGAAAAAATTTCTGGATTAGCCAAAGAAGTTAAACGTCTTGAGCAATTTGGAAATTTTCTTAAGTCGGCAGGCTATGAAAGTAACTACGAGGTTACTAAATGGCATTGGGAAGATGAAAACGAAAAAGACCCATCTGAGAAAGTACAAGTTCCCGATGAGGTGGAAACGGTACTTTCTAAAGATGGATACACAGCAACTTTTACCAAACAAGAGTTTGAAGAGTTACAGGAAAGCGTAGAAAACGGCGCAAAGGAAACATTGGAACGCCTATTTTATAAGAGAGCTTTAGAACAACAGCATAAAAAATAAGCCGTCACCCTCTGCAAAGGGCAACGGCTCAACACATCCGGCTATCATCTGCAAGTGACAGCCGGAGACGGTGCATATAAGCGTTATACAGCGTTTTTGTGGGACAAGAGTATCTTTCCCTTACTTAACGCAAACGCTTGTATATAAAAGAAATCCCCGCCTACTGCAATAGACAGGGATTCCGAAAGCAACCAAATCAAGAAACCTGCAAAGAATCGTGAAGTGGTCTATGTGTAAGTATACCATTCCATGATTCAAAAATCAACGAAAGGAAAGGTATACTTATGACAGGCGGAACAAGAAAACGCGGGGCAACATGGTCTTACTACTTCGATTTGGGAAAGATAGACGGTAAGCGGCAGAAGAAAGAAAAAGGCGGCTTTAAGACAAAGAAAGAAGCTGAAACCGCACTTGCCAAGGCTATCAACGAATACAACAACGCCGGGGCAGTCTTTACCCCGTCCGAAATCACCGTTTCGGATTATCTGGATCAGTGGTATGATCTGTACTGCAAGCCGAATTTGAAATACCAGTCTCAAGTAACTTATTTGCGGATCATTGAAATTCATTTGAAACCCAAGTATGGAAAGTACAGGCTAAAGGCTCTTACATCGGCAATTTTGCAAGAGTACGCCAATGATCTGAAAATGAGCGGCCTTGCAAAGAAATACGTTTCGTGTATTTTAACTGTGTTTGGCGCGGCCTTAGATTATGCGGTTGAACCGATGCACTACCTTTCCGCAAACCCTATGCGCTATGTAAAGTTTCCCAAGATAGAACGCAAGCCGCGTGAGCGCATTGTCCTTACAATGGAAGATTGGAACAGGATCATTGAACGCTTCCCGGCTGGATCACGGTTTCATATTCCGTTGATGATCGGCTTTTATACCGGCTTGCGCATCTCTGAAACATTCGGCTTGACGTGGGATGATATAGACCTTGAAAGGCGGGAACTTACCGTAAATAAGCAGATTGTCAAGCGCAACTTTGGGGCAGATGTTCGGAAAGTGGTAGAGAAAAAGGAAAAAAGAGAACTCCGTTCATCGTGGTACTTTGCAACGCCCAAAACACAATCTTCCAAACGAACAGTCAAGTTTGGTAAAATGCTCTATCAGGCTTTGAAGCAAGAACGCGCCGAACAGATGCAGAATGAATTAAAGTATGGTGAACGCTACATTATCCAAGTTGTAAAGAAAGAACTTGATGAAAAAGGCAACGAGATGCAAAGAATCGTACCCGTTCAGAAGAGTTTGTAATCTGATCTCCCACGGGTCAAGATGGTTTGCGTTACGGAACGAGGTGAATACACCTCAACGGATTCTTTCAAATACTGCTCTAAGATTATCCATAAGGAATTGAAGATTGCTTTTGATTATCATTCTTTGCGGCATACCCATGCAACGATATTGATTGAATCGGGGGCAGATGTAAAAGATGTTCAAACCCGTTTGGGACACGCCAACATCCAAACCACCCTGCAAACCTATGTACATGATACGGAAACGATGGCAAACCGCTCTGTTGATATTTTTGAACAGGCAGTAAAGCAAAAGAAGCTGTCATAAGGACAAACAAGAAAGAGGGTTGAGCCGCTGAAATGTTCAACGGTTCAACCCTCTTATCATATTCAATGTTCAATGGTGGCAAATGGGTGGCAAATCGTCTTTTTTTAAGCCTACAAAACGCCGAAAATCAAGGTTTCATGCGGGTTTATACTATAACCACACTCCTAAATCTCTCCCTCTCCACCTTCATCCGCCGCGCCATCCACAACGTCAAGATCGAGAAAACGGTCATCGTTGCCAGTGGTGGCGAAGAAACTCTGACCGCCGTTTCCACCCTGCTTGCCCAGTGCAGCAAGGTGGGCGGAAACCTCAACCAGCTTGCAAGGCACTTCAATTCCGGCGATGCAGACACCGCGCAGATCCGGGCGAAACTCCTTGACGAACTTTCAGACCTGACTGCATGCCGATATGCACCGCCTCGCTAGAGCTGATTTTCCGAACCGCAAGCAGATCGTGCACGAGATTCTGCACCCGGAAGACCGTCCCGCTCCGCAGTCGAGCTACTCACACTACTCTGGAATCAACTACTCCGCGCTGGAAGTCGCTGTCCGGCGGATTCAGCAGGACTTTGATTTTTTGATGAGATACTTGCCTAAGCTGCCGGACGATTCCTACGCCAAAACTGAAACGCTAAAAATCCTCAAGCAGCACAAAGCGTATATGGCACAGTTTGAAGAAATGCTGAACGATAAAGAAATCGCATAACGACAGGCACTTGTAAGCCATCAACGAGCCACCAGCCGCAAGAGCAGGGCGGAAAGCATCCGCGCCCTTGCGCCTGATAAAAATTGGAACTTTGATTTTCTCGCCCGGCTTTGCCACGGTGGGACGATCAAAGGAGCGTGCGTTTGAACAAAAAGAAAAAGTCCACAAACACTTCCCCCTACCCCGATGAAGTCATTGACCGTCTGGCACGGGCATTCTACCCGGCGATCCTTGCCTGCTGGAACAGCGAGGAGGGGCAACGGGAGTTTGCCGCGTGGCAGGCGGAACAGGCTCATCATGCCCCCAGCAATGAGAAACAGAGCGTTCCCGATGGGGAACGCCCTGTTGTACATATCGCTATCGTGTGTGGATTTTTGCAGGGTGCGTCCGGGTGGACGCGCCCTGTTTTTTTCTTGGAAAACTTTAAGACTTCTTCCGATTTTGGAGAGTGGTTGCCATAGCAACCGACAATCCTGTGGGAATCTGCTAAAATGCTCTGCGGTTGGTTATGTATAACTAACTACCAGAAATTTTCATCATTTTAAGGAGTTTCCCATGAAAAAGATTACACGTCGTTCTTTTCTCGCTGCTATGGCTGCTGTCAGCGCTGCCGGTGTCCTGACCGCCTGTGGTGGTTCCGGCAATGCAGCTTCTTCCGCTGCCGCTTCTGAATCTGCCTCTGTTTCCAGCGAAGCAGTCTCTTCTGCGGCTTCTGCCGATGAGACCGGCACCCACACCGTCATCGACCATGGCGGCAATGAGGTCGAAGTCCCCAACAAGGTCACCCGTGTGGTCATCGACCAGATCCCCATCCTGTCCACCTACATGGCCTATTTTGAGGGCAGCGCACCCTATATCGTGGGCTATTGCGGCTCCTTCAAGTCGGTCATTTCCGACACCGTGCTCAAGAACATCGCCCCGGAGCTGATGGAATCCAGCGACACGGTCTATGCGCAGAGCGACCTCAATATTGAGGAGATCATGAAGCTGAACCCGGATGTCATCCTGTACAATGCAGGCAATTCCTCCCATGCAGAGATCCTGAAGGCCAGCGGTATTCCCTCGATCGGCTTTGCCACCGTGGGTGCTTCCACCGAGGCTGACCCGCTGGAGCGCTATGAGGAGTGGCTGAAACTGCTGGAGGATATCTTTGGCGAACCGGGCAAGACCGAGGCCTTTGTGGCTGCCGGTGACGAGATCGTGGCCGATGTGGAAGCCCGCATTGCGGATATTCCTGAGAGCGACCGCCCCAGCGCCCTGATCCTGTGGAAGTACTCGGACGGTGTGCCGCAGGTCTCCGGAAACGGCACTTTCGGTACCTACTGGATGAAGCATCTGGGCGTGACCGACAAAGCGCTGGAAGCCACCGGTTTTGCCCAGACCAGCATGGAACAGGTCTACAGCTGGGATCCGGACATCCTCTTCCTCGATGGCCCCGGCCTGCAGCCCCTGCGCACGGAGAATGTGCTTTCCGGCAACGTGGATGGTGCCGACTTCTCCACGCTGACCGCCGTGCAGAACGGCCGCGTGTACAACACCACCCTCGGTATGTGGAACTGGTTCACCCCGAACCCGGATGCCCCGCTGGTACTGGCATGGCTGGCCTGCAACACCTACCCGGACGCTTTCGCAGATTACCCGCTGGGCGATACCATCAAGGAATACTACAAGACCTGGTATGGCTATGATGTGACCGATGACGAGCTGGAGGAAATGCTGCTGTACTGATGAAGGACACCATCTGGATCAAAAAAGGCCGCTTTACCCCGCTGGCTATCCTGCTGATGCTGGCACTGCCGTTGACCACCTCAGTAATCTGCCTGTGCTTCGGACGCATGAATGTCCCGGTCGGGGAAGTGCTGACCGCCCTGCGCACAGCTCTGACCGGCGGCAGCGCGGCCAATGTGCAGAACTATTCCATCGTCATCAACCTGCGTCTGCCGCGCATCCTCATGGCCATCATCGTAGGTGCAGGACTGACCTGTGCGGGCAACACCTTTCAGTCCCTGTTTTCTAATCCGCTTGCCACGCCGGACATTTTGGGCGTGACCAGCGGCACCTGTGTGGGTGCAATTCTGGCCATCATTCTGTCGTGCAGTATTCTGGAAACACAGCTCATTGCGCTGGTGTTCGGCCTTGCGTCTGTCTGCTTTACCCTGAAAATTGCAGGCAAGAACGATGGCCGTTCCATGGTCTATCTGGTTCTGGCCGGAACCATTGCCTCCTCGCTGTTCAATGCAGTCGGATCGCTGCTCAAATATACGGCTGATCCGCAGGATAAACTGCCGGAGATCACCTACTGGCTGATGGGCAGCTTTACCAGTGCCAGTTACCAGAAGATCCTCATCGGCTGCCCGCTCATCATCGCAGGCATCGCTGTCATTTACCTGCTGCGCTGGCGGCTGAATATCCTCTCCCTGAGCGATGACGAAGCCCGCGCCAGCGGCATCAGCATCAAACAGACCCGGATGCTGTTCATTCTGGCTTCCACCCTCATCACGGCCTCTGCGGTATCCATGTGCGGACAGGTGGGCTGGATCGGGCTGCTGATCCCGCACTGCGCCCGGATGCTGGTGGGCAGCAACAACCGCTATGTCGTTCCGGTGAGCCTGAGCCTTGGTGCCAGCTTCATGATCCTGATCGACACGCTGTCGCGCACCATCAGCATCATTGAGCTGCCGCTTTCCATCCTGACCGCCATCATCGGTGCGCCGGTGTTCATCTCTCTGCTGAATAAGACAAGGAGCAATCTGCGATGATCTTGCAAGTGCAGAAAGGCTGTTTCGGCTATCCCGGACAGCCTGTCATTCTGGAAAATATCGACCTGACACTGGAAGAGGGACACATTCTTGCCATCCTCGGCCCAAACGGCATCGGCAAGACCACTTTGCTCAAATGCATGATCGGTCTGCTGCCGTGGCACAGCGGCAAGACCCTGCTCTATGGTAAGGAGATCCACACCCTGAAGCCGAAGGAAGTGTGGAGCACCATCTCCTACATCCCGCAGTCCCACGGGTTTGCGTTCTCCTATACCGGACTGGAAATGGTTTTGCTGGGCCGCAGTGCCCATCTGGGTATGTTCCAGCAGCCCGGTAAAGAGGAACTGGAAATGGCCGAAGCCATGATGGAGCGGGTGGGCATCTCTCACCTTGCCAACAAGGACTGCAACCGGATGAGCGGCGGCGAACTGCAAATGGTGCTCATTGCCCGTGCCCTTATCAACGACCCTAAGCTCATTATTCTGGACGAGCCGGAGACTGGTCTGGACTTCCACAACCAGATCCTTGTCCTGAACATGGTGGAGCAGCTGGCGCATAAGGAAGGCATCAGCGCCATTATGAACACCCATTATCCCACCAACGCCATGAGCGTAGCAGACGAAGCACTGATGCTCAACCGCAAGGGTGAATTTTTCTACGGTCCGGCCGCTGCCATCTTGAACGAACAGAACATTTCCTATTCCTTTGATGTTCAGGTCATCGTGGACGAGTTGAATTATCAGGGACGCGCCGTGCGCAGCATCGTGCCGGTGGCCTTGCGGGGGAACGCCGTATGAAGATGCCATTTACGCTTTCCCAGCTGCGTCCCATCCGGGAAGCCATGACAGTTTCCCGCCCGGCAAAACTGGGCGAGAGTGTACCTGTTACCTGGTTCTCGCTGGGCGGCGGCACCTCAATCACCCCGGAGTATTACGACTGCACTACCCTGTATCTGGGCGGGGAAGGTTGCGGCATATTTCTTCTGGGTGGAGAGAGCCGTACTGTCCCGCTGCATCCCGGCCAGCTGCTGGCCGTTCCGCCTAAAATGCTCTGCGGCTGTCTGACCGACAGTGGCATGATCTATACTGAAATCATTCTGAAAAAGGAGAACTTCACCATGAACAACATTCTCAAAGCAGGCCAGCCCACCGAACTGAAAGATCTCATTTCTTACGAGGACGGCAGCATTGCAAACCTCGACCTCGTCCACGCCGACAACATGAAATTCGTGCTGATGGCCTTTGACGAGGGCACCGGCCTGACCCCGCACCGTGCACCCGGCAACGCCATCCTGACCGCGCTGGAAGGCAAGGCCATCATCGGCTACGAAGGACAGGACTATGAGCTGACCGCAGGCCAGAGCTTCCGTTTTGACAAAAACGGCCTGCACAGTGTCACCGCACAGGGCAAGTTCAAAATGAGCCTTCTGCTGGTGATCGAATAAGCGATTTCCTCATCACAACTGACGCAAAGAACCCGTCCGGAGCATTCCGGACGGGTTCTTTGTCATTCAGTTTCTTCAGCAGTAATACAGGAAGGAACGCAGGCGGCTCCACGCCGTTTCGTCCCAGTCATTGTCCAGCGAAAGCTGGAACAACGGTGCATTGCAGGCATCCCGCAGGCCGCGCATATCCAGGATCGTGGCAGCGTTTTCATAGCGTGGGGCGAGGGTCAGCACGGCATCCGCCCGCCCGGAAAGCTCTACTGCTTTTGCATAGCGGTAGCGGCCATTCCCGCCCGCAAAGTGTGGCAGGATGGTGTCTGCCGTTTCAAACAGGGCCGCAGTGTCCTGCGCAAAGGTGCTGTGTGCACCCAGTTCTGCGCCGATGGTCTGCATCTCCTGCGCCATCTGTTCCAGCCATTTGGCACAGGGCTTGTTGGTATCCATGTTGTCTTTCCAAAGGAACCAGAGCGCCTCGCTCAACGGCGCACGGAGCAGCTGGCTGCCCTCTGCTTCCAGCGTAGAAAGCACTCCGCTGTCCAGCTCGGTCAGGCAGAGCGGCGTACCCACTGCGGCAAGCCTGCGGCCCGTGGCGGGGCATCTGCCGATCTCTGCCGCAGCCTTGTGGAGCTGTGCCCAGCCGGGCAGCGTGTCCCATGCAGCAGCAATTCCGGCGCGCATCGCCGCCGGGGCGGCATACAGGATATCTCCGGCCAGCAGTGCACGGAACAGGGCATCCCGGTCCTGCGCCGTTGCAGGCAGGGTTTCCAGCATCGGGCTGACCAGCTTGGCGCGCTGGTTTCCTCTGCGGTCCAGTACTGCCCGTATGACACGGGCATATTGTCCATCTGCTTCTGCACCCTGCGTCTGCGGGATCAGGAACTGCGCCGGTGCCGGATCTGCTTCCTGCTGTGCAAGGATGCCGCCCAGCAAAGCAGGGAAGGGCAGGTATTCCTTTGCACTGGTCTCGGCACGTCCAAGGCTCAACGCATGAGCGCTGAGATGCGGCAGTACATGGGCATCCACCCCTTGTGCACGGAAATATCCGGTCAACGATGCCGTGTATTCGCCCAGCGGCGGCAACCAGAGCGGAAAATCCTTTTCCGGCACCGCCGGGAGATGACAGGGGCGGATATCGACCTGCTCCAGCACAAAGTCCTTGGGCAGAACTTCCACCGGGCGGTGGTTCAGGCTGTTCAGGAAGGCTTCAATGCGGGTGATGACACCCACATTGGAAAAGTGCTCGTCCACTTCGATCTGCAAGTAGGGCTTATCCCCCATTTCCTGCTTGAACAGATGGGACAGCATGGTATCCGGGCCGCAGCCGTGGTTGGTCAGATACACCGCATACAGGTTCGGATGATGAGCGATGAGCTTTGCGCCGGACAGGATGTGCTGTCCGAACGGATAATACAGATTTTCGTATTCGTCCGCAATGTCCAGCGCATGGCCGGGCAGATGACTCAGGGTAATGACCTTGTATCCGCGTTCCAGCAGCAGTTCCGGGATACCCATGTTCAGGATGGGGTCGGAAACGCCATA
>ERZ1034730.337-NODE-337-length-18541-cov-11.836741_pt1 | contig 18541 bp, 18 predicted proteins | sample MGYA00520650_ERZ1034730 | MGnify/ENA primary metagenome ERZ1034730 (study PRJEB33766, sample SAMN09781702) | gut metagenome | biome: gut microbiome | host: Homo sapiens | place: Madagascar | study: EMG produced TPA metagenomics assembly of the PRJNA485056 data... | reverse complement strand
AAGTCAGGGCTTTGTGATTTTTTTAGAATAAGAGAGTTTTGACACACCCTCCCCTGAAAATAGTCTCCGTTCAATCCGTTGTTAATATTACGCATCCAACGAATCCGTTTAATCCGTTCAATCCGTTGTTAAATTTCACAAGTAGACAATCCGTTCTTGCTCGGTTGGTGCACTTGAGACAAGTGCACCCCCTGAAAATAGTATCCGTTTAATCCGTTGTTGATATTTTCAGCAGCAGGAAATCCGTTTAATCCGTTGTTGATATTACGCATCCAACGAATCCGTTTAATCCGTTCAATCCGTTGTTAAATATCCCAAGCTGCAGACAATCCGTTCTTGCTCGGTTGGTGCAGCAGAGACTGCTGCACCCCCTGAAAATAGCATCCGTTTAATCCGGTGTTAATATTTTCAGCAAGTGAATCCGTTTAATCCGGTGTTAATGTTTTCAGCAAGTGAATCCGTTGTTAAAAATCTCGTTGGCTGCGTAGAATCAACAACGGATTGAACGGATTAATCGGATTTAGGGTGCGAGGAAATAACAGCCGATTAAACGGATTGCTAACCATAGGAGGAGGGTGTGTCATCCGTGGATGAAGATGCTGAAAAACCTACCAAAGAAAGCCAATCGGCTTGATTTATGTCAAATTATTCTTAATTTGAATAAAAAACTTTCAAATTTCTTGTGTGGTCGTACACAAATTATTATCTTTGCAGCGTGTTCGAGAGAATGCAATGTTTTTTCATTAGGTTAGTAGTTTGATAGATTTTAAGGTAAAGATTATGTTATTATTTTTTGGACCAATTGCAGTTTTTGCATGATTCAAAATTATTAATGTAACATTATTCTTTGAGAGGCCGGTGCGAGTGATTCGTGTCGTCCTTTTTTTTTGTCTCAAAAAAAAGGAGGTTGTAGTGTTGATGTGTTGTTATGTTGACAAATGCCTTGTATTGTTTATGTGTAGAAATGCTACAATACTATAAAAACATTACGCCGTACACCTATTATTAAATATGTTTTTGTAAATTTGCAAAAACACCCACAACATCATCTCTCAACATCACACCATCTCAACATCTCACCACCTCACCATCTCAACATTATGCATAAACTCCTCCTCTCCCTGCTGCTCTCCTTGTCAGCCATCACCACCGCATACGCATCCGACTGGCTCTCTCGCATCGCCGACGACCGCCGCGTGTGCCGTCTCTCCATCCCCGGAACCCACGACGCCTGCACAGGCTACGGCTTCGTTGCGCAGGACACGCTGGCGGGTAACTATATCGCCTGCACACAGCAGTTGGACATCAGCGCGCAGTGGGCGGTTGGCGTGCGCGCCTTCGACCTGCGCCCCGACGTGCTCACCACGCAGCCCGCGAAAGACCCTAACGCGAAGTATCGCAAGCACCATAAGGACGACGACCAACCGAAGCGCACACTGCAGATATACCACGGCGAGTTTGCCACACGGCAGACCTTCAACGGCGTGTTCGACGTGCTGCGCGACTCGCTTGCGGCGCATCCTACCGAGTTCGCCATCATCATCATGCAGCACGAACGCTCGTCGCACCGCGACGGCTCGCACTGGGAGGCGATGGTCGACTATGCGCTGGCTGAAAACAGCGACCTGCTTGTCGACTTCAGACCTGACCTCACCGTAGGACAGTTGCGCGGTCGCATACTCGTGCTCAGTCGCGACACCTACCGACCCACACCGCGCGGCGGATATATCGACGGATGGCGCTTCGACGCCGCTGTCGACTGGCAGCAGCCTGCCACCATGCGCGGATATGCCATGAAGGGTGTGCTCTGCGTGCAGGACTTCTACAACATGACGTGGGAGGGCGGCACAACGGCGAAGCTCGCAGCCATAGAGCGCCTGCTGCGCGTGGCGAACAGCGCGGAGGTGGCAGCTAAGTACCCCGATATGTGGTTCATCAACCACACCTCGGGATTCAAATACACCTCAACGGAGTATACCGCCGAACCGGTTTCTACCAGTGAGGGCTACCGTGCCAACGCTGCCGATACCAATGCTTTCCTCGCCAACCTCATCAAAGGTCGCATGACAACGGGCCTCGTAATGATGGACTTCGCCGGCGTAGACCGCTCCGGAGAGCACGACGTAATGGGACGGAAGCTCGTCAACGCTGTTATCAGAAGCAACTTCTAAGTTGTCAAGCTACCTTCAGGGGGTGCACTTGTATCCCACAGATTCCACGGATCGGCACAGAACCTATTGCTCGGGAAGAGGCTCCCACAGATTGCACGGATCAGCACAGATGCTGCTAACTTCAGGGGGTGCACTTGTCTCAAGTGCACCAACCGAGCAATGTTGATATACCTCTTGCTACATTGGTGCACTTGAGACAAGTGCACCCCCTGAAGTTTGCATCCGTGCAATCTGTGGGAGAATATTCTAACGCGTCGAGATAATTTTCAGCACATCGTTAGGATACATATAGTTTCTTTTGCGCAATCGAGAGAAGCAGAAACAATTGTTCTGTTCGAGCACATGCACCACGAACTCGGTGCAATAGAGCGCCTTCGCCGAGGAGTGGTCGAAGTTGAAGTCGAACGGCACCTGCTGCTCCACCAGCGCCTCCACCGTGCGCCTCACGGCAGCCGTATCAACCGCGCAGGGCGCCTTGCGGGCGTAGATGCAGTAAGACCCGTTCTTGCGCAGATACTCCTCCGGCGTCTCCATCACCACCTTCTTAGCCACCGTAGACGCATGCGCCAGACGCACGCCGTCGGCATAGCGTATGACGATGCCGCAATGCGATGGGGTAGAGTCGCACACTTCGAACGAAGTGTAGCCCGAGAGCGCACGCACAGCCACCGACTCCCATGCGTCGCCCACGCTGAAGAACACGTCGCCCGTAGCGAACGCCGACGTGTCGGGCACGAGATACGGAGGTCGTTTCAGCCAGCAGAAGCCGAACCATGCGGCGGCTGCAAAAACGAAAAAGGCGCACCCCCACACTACTAAATGGAGAATGCGCCTTGTGATCCTATTCATTCGTTAAGCTAGTTTTTAGTGAATATATCTATGCGGCATACGCCTATGCCGAGCAGTGATATGAGCATATAGAGCCAACTGCCCCAAGAGAGAGAGATGCCAGAGGGCAGAGCAATGGCGAAAAGCAGACAGAGCACGACGCCTGCCACGAAGCACAGCATGCAGAAGTGCTCGCTCAGCTTGCCCGTCAGCTTCAGGTTAACCGACTTGTTGAGCACGACGAACATTGGAGCCAGGAATATCAGAACGGAGAGGAATCGTGAGAAACCGAGTCCGCTGCCTTCGAACAGCACTTTTAGTCCGTTAATCTTCGCCTTGCCTGCCACGTCGATGGCTGGACAGAAGCCGAACGCTACGAACATGAGTATAGCGAGTGCTATGACAATAGATGTCTTGTTCTGTCTTACGGTTTTAATCAATTCGTCCATATTATTTAGTTTTATGGGGTGTATCGGTTTATGTTAATAGTTTTTGTGATGGTAGTGGCGGAGCGTTTCTCCGCCATTCAATCAGCCTATCTTACCATTTCGAGTTTGTAGCTCTTAGCCAGCTTGCTGCCTTCAACGTCCGCCTTGCCGAAGCCGAGCTTGTCGAACTTCACCGGTGTGCCAGCCTTCACGAGCAGTTTGCCATCGGCGTCCTGCACCTCTACGCTGCCCACTTTTGCCTTGTACACCTGCTTGCCTTCGGCGTCGTAGCCGGTGATGTATACGTTCTCGGTAGAGTAGTAGTACTTCTGGTCGATGGTGATGTCGGAAGCCGCCTTCGCCTCGCCGTTCACCTTGAACCTGGGTGTGAGAGCCGACTCGCTTGAGAACTCCTCGAACTCGAGAGATACGGGCGACGTAACCTCAAACTGCGACTCGGCGAACTCGATTGGCTTGCCGTTGAGGTCCTTTGCTGTAGCTTCCAGCTTCTCCTTCCACTTCTTGTTGAGCTTCTCCGACTTTTCGAGGAAGCGTTTCTTGTCGGCTTCTGTCTTGATGTTCTGAGCCTCCTTCTTCAGTTCGGCTTTCTCTTCAGTAAACTGTGCGTACTTGTCGGGGAGCTGTCCGAGCATACCTGCGGATGAACCGCCACCTGAGCAAGAGAACAACAGTGGCATAAGGATGGCAGCCAGTGCCATGAGCTTGATTATCTTCATAAGTTTTGTGTTAGTTAAAGTTATTAATGTTAGTAACTATTTCTTGTCTTTAGGTTTCGATTGCAAAGTTAGCGTACGATCTAAAAACTCTTGTTACCAAACTCTCAATTTATCGTTCACAAAGGATAAACAGAGTTGTCAAAACGTAAAAAATCTATTAACAACTTTTCTAACACGTTGAGGTTCAAACGTTTTCTTCCTTGCGATATTTTGTGGGCGAAGTGCCTTTTATCTTGCTGAAAACGCGAATAAACGACTGCGAATTGTTGAATCCCGACTTCTCTGCTATCTGCACGATGTTCTCCTCCGAGTTTGTGAGCAGGTTGCAGGCGTATTCTATGCGGTATCGGTTGACGTAATCGTAGAACGTACACTCAGCCTCCTTGTTGAAGAAGGCGCTGACGTACGTGCGGTTGGTGCCTATCTCGGTAGCGATGTCAGACACCTTGAGGTTGGGGTTGAGGAAGATGCGGTCGTTGTCGAACAGCGTGCTGATGCGCTTGCCTATCTCCGACATCTCCGTGTCGCTGGCTTCTGCAGGCGCAGGCGTCTCCTCGTTGCCGTCTTCGGCAAGGTCGGAGAGCTCGTCGAGCACCGACTCGTGCTTGTAGATGTAGTAGCTGATGAACATCCACACCACCAGCGAGCTTATCATATACAGAGCCTCGAGTGCATAGCTTACGTACATGCAATCGACAATCCATATAAGAAGAATGAAGGTGAACGAGAAGAAGATGGCGCGGAGCCAGCTCAGGTTGATGTTCTCGGTGTAGGAGAAGCGCTGCTTCAGTTGAGCGTTGTACTTGGGGATGGCGAATGTTGCCCATATAACGTAGCTTGTGCCGTATACGGCTGCCTCAAGCACCATGGCATAATAGAATACAACGTCTCTGGTGAACGATAGAAGCGCAAAAGGCACGATGAACAACAGTTCATGAAATATGATTGTGCGGCGTGTGAGGCTCGTAGGGCTGCATAGCTCTATGAGCGCGAAGGCATAAAGCGGCACGGCTACCATGTCGGCAGCCGTCACTACCATCCAGTCTATCTCATCGAGTTCGGCAATCGGCTTAATGAAGAAAAGGTCTTTCAGACACTGCAGGCCGACGACGAACATAAGCACCGTGAGGAGGCGCGAGAGCATCTCCTTGTCCTTGCGGTAGAAGAGCCACGACATCATGAAGTAGAACATGACGCACAGTCCGTAGATGAAATATATGGCGTATAGCATAGGTCTTAGGTTTTAATAAAGTGGTGTTACCCCTTGCGTCCGAAGTCGGCAGGCACCTCGCCCCATCGCTTCGTCTCCCACTTCACCACGGGGTTCACTATCTGGTGGGTGCGCAGCCATGTCTCGGCGCGTGCTATTATCTGGTAGAGCTGTTCGGTCTTGGGTGTGCGCTCGAGCTTGGTCTTGCACTGGCGCTTCTGCACCCACAGAATGGCGTTGTGCGAGTCGGAATATATCGTCTTGCCCGTTACGCCCTGCTTGTCGAGCAGCGCCAAGGCGTGTACGATGGCGAGAAACTCGCCTATGTTGTTAGTGCCGTGTACGGGTCCGAAGTGGAACACCTGCGCTCCGGTGGCGAGGTCGATAGCCTGATACTCCATCGGGCCGGGATTGCCCGAGCAGGCTGCGTCTACAGCCCAAGCGTTCGCCGTCACCTCCATAGGGAGCGGCAGCACGGTGTCGTGACGGTAATCGGGAGGGTTTTGCATTGTCATACCATGAACATTATTATTACTTGCGCTATGATCACTCTGATGAACATGCCGAGCGGATATACCGAGGTATAAGCCACGGCGGCGCGTTCGCCAGGGATGGTGTCGTTGGCATAGCTGAGCGCCATCGGGTTGGCCATTGCGCCGCAGAGCAGACCGCAGATGGTGCCGAAGTCGAACTTGCGCGTCTTCAGCGCTATAGCGCCCACGATGAGCAGCGGCAGCATGGTGAGCACCAAGCCGATGCCTACCCACATGAGACCCTCTGGACGTATGATGGTGCCGAGGAAGTCCTTGCCGGCTACGAGTCCGAGGCAGGCGAGATAGAGCGAGAGACCCATCTTGCGCAGCATCAGCGACGCCGAGCGTGTGGTGTAGGTGATGAGGTGTATGCGTGCGCCGAGCGAACCGATGATGATGCCCATGATGATAGGGCCGCCGGCGATGCCGAGCTTCACGGGTGCGCTCATGCCCGGTATGGTGATAGGAATCATGCCGAGCGCCAGACCCAAGAGCAGTCCGAAGAAGATGGCGCCGAGGTTAGGCTCGTTGAGGCCCGTCACGGCGTTGCCGAGGAACGCCTCTGCGTGGTCGATGTCTTCGGGTGTACCCACGACGGTGACGCGGTCGCCGTACTGCAGGTGGAGCGTATCAGTTGCGAGCAGCTTGATGTCGCCGCGCATCACTCTCGACACGTTCACGCCGTATGTCTCGCGCATGTGCAGCGAGCCGAGCGTTCTGCCGTTCAGACGGCTGCGCGTCATCACTATCACGCGGCTCTCCACAGACGAGTCGATGGCGTTCCAGTCTATCTTGTCGCGGTTCCAGTCTTTCTTCACATGCTCGCCGAAGAGGATGTTCATGGCAGCCACCTCGTCGCGGTTGGTCACCACGAGCACGTTGTCGCCGTGCTGCATCACGGTCTGTGCCATCGGAACGATAACCTTTCCGTTGCGCCAGATGCGCGAGATGATGAAGTGGCGGTGGGTCGACTGCGATATCTGCGCTATCGTCTTGTCAGAGATGGCGGGGTTGACGCAGATGAACTGTCCGACGTATGTGCTGTCGTCGTCAGAGCTTTGGCAGCGCTCAAGGTCTTCCTTGCGCACGAGGAATTTGCGCAGCAGAATCATGGCGAAGATAACGCCCACTACGCCCAGCGGATAGGTCACGGCACAGCCCAATGCGGCGCCGCTGCTCGATATATGCTGTGTGGCAAGTGCCTGCTGAGCCGCACCGAGCGCCGGCGTATTGGTAGTAGCACCGCAGAGGATGCCCACCATGTCGGGGATGCTGATTGGCAGCACGAGGCACAGCGAGAGCGCCATCACGGTGCCGAGCACTATGACGCCCAAGCCCCAGCCGTTGAGCGACGCACCGTCGTGGCGCATCATGCCTATGAAGTTAGGACCTACGTGCAGACCCAGGGCGTAGACGAAGAGGGAGAGGCCGAAGGTTTCGGCGAAGCTGATCATCTGCTCGTCGGCAGTGAAGTGGAGGCTGCCCGCCACGATGCCCATGAAGAACACGAACGCCACGCCGAGCGAGATGCCGCGGATGCGCAACTTGCCCAGCGCCATGCCAACGCTGATGATCAGTGCCAGCACCACCAGCGTCTGTACTGCTGAGTGTATGGTGAAAAGACTGTCAATCCATTCCATTGTATTTCTGTGTAATTTGTTTTAGAGTTTATTAGCTACCTTCATGGGTGCCTTAAGGGGGCGTCTTTAGGGGGCGTCTTTAGGGGGTGCACTTCTTGCTCTGTTGGTGCCTCTCAGGGGGTGCACTTGTCTCAAGTGCACCAACGTAGCTTTACCGGTGTACTTCTTGCTCTGTTGGTGCAGTTTAGGGAGTGTACTTCTTGCTCTGTTGGTGCACTTGAGACAAGTGCACCCCCTAAAGTGCCCCCTAATGATTCTTTCTGCAAAGTTACTGCAAACTGCTGACTCTACAAAACAAATGCAACAAAAAAGGCGCTGCCCGCTGAGGGCAACGCCTTAATATTCATTTATATAAGCTGTTCTGTTGCTTTATAACTGTTTCGCCGATTACTTAACGAGCACCTTGCGTGTTGTGCCGTCAGACATCTTAACGATGTTGATGCCCTTAACCGGAGCTGCAATCTGAACACCGTTCACGTTGTAGCGAGCCACAACGGTAGCCTCAGTGCTGTTGTTTACGTTCTCGATGCCGGTTGAGTTAGTAACCAAAGACTTGGCAGCGTTGATGATAGCGCCCTTCTTGTCAAGAACCATAGCAACAACATAAACCTTGTCATGCTTGATGGCAGACTTAATCTTTGTGCTTGTCGGCATTGACAATGTGTACTCAGAGCTTACAACACCATTCTCAACGAGTGTAGGCAGAGTTGCGTTGTTTTTCGATTTGGTGTAAGAGCTTGCGATAAGTACATCGTTGAATGTTGCAAAGTATGTGCTGCCAGCATCCCACAACGGCTGAAGGTCTTCCGGTAGATCCGACTTATTGTTGGCACCATTGCTTCCTGCATATGTCTTTGAATATGCATTCTTCTGCTTCCATTTGTTTGTTGTACCAGTGAGTCCGTCAGCTACAAGAGCATATACGATATTGTAGTCGCCAGATACCAATGACTCTACAGAAGCCTTTGCATTCACCTTAGTGTCTTCCTCTGCGAATGTACCTGTTACCTTTACATCAACAACTGGTAAGTCGTCGAGTGTTGTAGCAACAACTGAGATAGCGTTGAAGTACGGGTCCATTGCACTTGAATTACGATTTACCACAGCCTGCGGAGCAGAACCATACGAAAGTCCAGGTACGCTATAGTTGACAAAGTACATCGGGTCACTACTATCGAAGTAGTGCCAAGCGATACCGATGAACTGATCGCCGTAAAGTTCTCTCATTTTCTCCATTGCAACATGACCACGTGAGCACCAAGGGCAAGTTGTACCAGTGTTCTCCTCCACTACAGTCACCTTCTTGAACGCCTTACTAAGAGTAATCAATGTGCCAGACGCACTGTTTGAAGTGCTTGCGTTCTTCTCGCCGTTTACCTTTGTTATGGTCAGTGTTACGGGAACTTCGCCAGTTGTAGGAGCTGCTGCGAACGGAATCTCTACCGTGTGCTTGCCGCCTACGCCGAAGTCCTTGCCGAAGTCGAGGTGCTGCTCAGCGCCTGCCTTGCCGTTGAGAGCGATGGTATAGTCGATGTTGCTGAGCTTAGAACCGAAGTTTCTCAAAGTTACCTTAACGTTCTTTGTCTTGCCCAATCCAACCTTGATAGTGCCTAAGTCGAGAGGCTGTACAGAGTTAGGTGCGAAGTCGCCCTCTACGATAAGCTGGATAGCGAGACCCATGCCGTCGCTTTCAAACTGGTACCAGTTTTCGCCTTTACCGCCCTGCGAAGACGGGATGTTAGCGTACATGAAGAACGGACCTTCAACCTTAGAGTTAACGCCGATAGGGTAGTTGCTTGATGTCTGCTTGTAGTTGAAGCCTACGAACAAGTTCTGGAAAGAAGAACTCAGTTCTACCTTGTTGTCGAACATTACCTCATGCCATTCGCCGGTGTTTGTTGCGCCTGCTGCTGATGTAACACTCTTGTCAGAAGTAGCGACGTCTGTCATATCAACAATCTGACCGTTTTCGAGCGTCAGGTTCTGTACGAATACACCGGTAGATGTTTCGCCCTGACCCAGATTGAAGCGTACGCCAGCAATCTTCTTGCCGTAGTAGGGAGCGAGGTCGTCTGCTGTAAGCTCAATGGCTACCTTGTTGCTGCCGGTGAATTTTGGAACGCCTACGTAGTTGTCGCAATCGTCGGTGTCGAAGTAGCCTACGAGACGCTGGTTGGCAGCGAGGTTAGCCTTCGCAGGAGCCTTGAATGCGCCGAAAGCCGGTGCCTGAACGCCCTGCGGGTTCAGTGACTTCTCTACTGTGAAGTTCTGCGCGCCGGCTGTGAGAGCCAACAGCATCGCAAAAGCAGAAAGCAGGAATTTTTTCATGATTTTGATCCTTTCTGAATTGTTAAAACTTATTCTTTTATTTAATGTATTTCACGGTCTTGCCATTAGAGAGCTTCACGATGTTCAAGCCCTTCTGTGGAGCCGAGAGGCGTGTGCCGTCAGCTGCGTAGCGTGCCACTACCGTAGCGTCTGCGTTGCTGATGCCGTTGATGCCGGTAGACTTCTCGTTGTAAATGAAGTGCACTGTTACGGTTGAGCTCTCGCCAATATCCTCGTATTTGAACTGCTCTATGCCAAACTGGTCCTTGCCCAGAGACACCTTGCGACAAACTACCAATGTGAGCTTGGCTTTTGCCTCGCCGTACATTGCTTTATCGGTTTCTTCGTCATTGCCAATCATCCATTCGGTTGCAAGGTCGTCGAGTTTGTCTACGAAACCGCCGTTAGATTCAAATTCTCCTTTTTCTGAAGCGTTCTTGCAGTTGCCAAGCAGACAAAATGCGATGCTGCCATTGTCGATTCTTTCTACGTTAAGACGCAACTTCACGCAGATCTTCTCTCCGTTCAAGTCTGTCTTAATAGGTTTTACGAACAGACCTGTTGAGATTTGCTTGGTATCATATCCATCTTCTGGATCTGTAAAGTCTTCGACGTCCGATTTTGTTATTACTGTTCCGCTTGGTACAACAGTACCGTCTGCCGTAGCGAATTCAAACATGCCCTTAGTCTCCTGTGCGAACATAGCCACTGCAGAGAAGAGAGCAAAGCAAAGTGTAAAGATTTTCTTCATATTATTCTGTTTTTTAAATTAGCGTTAGGTATCAATGGTTTGTTAAAAGAATTGTTTGAAGTTGTGCGGTCTTTCCCCACAACCTCAAACAGAATATGTTTATTCAGCAGCGGTTTCTGCGAAGACAGCCTTCTTAGTAACCTGCTGCACCTCGTTGTTGTCGTAAACGAAAGCCACTACCGATACCTTCTCGGCGTTCCACTTCTCGGGCAGCGTATAGTCGTACTGCTTTTCTGTGGTCTCGCCCTCCTTTACGGTTACGTCCTCGCCCCAAGTGCCGTTGGCAACATCGCGGAATACGTGGTTGTGTACATACTCTTTGTTGATTTTGCCATTGGGCATCTTTTGTTTAGCTACGATACCGTCCTCAATGAGCCACACCTGCAGCTTGCCTGTCGTATTGCCGTCGGTGCCGAAAGCCTTTACGTCGATGGTGAGCTTGCGCGAAGTAGCGTCATAAATGTTGTTGACGCTGAGCGAGAGCGCAGCCTTCTTCGAGATGAGCGCACCTACGTAGCTTGCCCAAGTGTTATAGTCCTGATTAGGAGCTGTAGCGCGGTTGATGAGCGCCCAAGGCTGTCCGAGCTTGCTCTGGCTGTCCCAGTGCTTGTAGTACTCGTCGCCGATTTCGGTTGCCAACGAGGTCTTGCCCTTTGATGCGAGCGGACCGCTGTGTATGCCCACTGCGATTACGTTCTTCTCGCCGTAAGTCTCAACGATATTGTTGATGGCGTTTGTGCCGTTAGGGCAGTTGATACACTCCTGACCGGTGTAGTCCTCAATGAGCACCGCGCGTCCCACCTCAGCCGGCTTCACGTAGATGAGTCGGTCGTTGGGATCTACTTCCTGACATGCCACTGTTGCGAAAATGGCGATGGCGCTTGCTGCGCCTAACAATATATTCTTCAGTTTCATAATAGTGGCTTTAGAAGTTAAAGTTGTATGATACTGTCACACCCTTGCTTGCCGGCACGTAGCGGCATACGCCACCCGAGCAGTTGTAGCCTGCGCGTGTCTTGCCGTAGCCTACCTGCAGACGGTGTGCGCCGTGAGTGTAGGTGACAGAGCCGTTGATGTAGTGCTCTGCGTGTGTGCCCTTCGACTCGTCGATGGCGCCAGTCGATGTGTAGTAGTGCTCCGCACCGTTGTACTGGTCGCTGATGGTGAACATGAAGTTGGGCAGAACGGAAAGCTCGAGCAAGCCGAACCACCAGTCGCCCTGGTCGTCCTTTGTGCTCAGATACTGAGCCTCGCCGCGCAGCGTGATCTTCTTGTTGAAGCGGTACTTACCCTCAGCCACGAAGATGTCAGAGTGAATCATGCCGCCTTCGCCCTCAACGACGGTCTTGTTGTAGTACTGGTTCATGTACATGAGGTTGAGCTTGAAGTCCTTGGTGAGCTTCTTCTCAATCTGCACGTTGATGTCCTGGTAGTACTTCTCGCCGCTCTTCCAGAATGGCGAACCGTAGCCGTTTGTGCCCGGTGTGCCGCCGTTGTGTACGTTCTTCTCGATGGCACGGATGTGCGAGAAGTTGAGCTTCACGCTTGTGCCGTACTTGCCGCCGAGGAATGTCTTGCGGTTGAACTTGTAGCCGAGCTCTGCCTGGTAAGCCCACTCGCCGTTAGGCTGTGTGGCGTAAGGATAGAGCGAAGCCAAGGCGTATGTCTGCTGCATGGCGAACGCCGGCAGGTGGTTGATGAAGCCTGCTGTGCCGCTCTCTGTGCGGCGTGAGCGGAAGTTCATGTTGTCCGAACGCTTTGCCTGCAAGAGGATACTCATGCCGCGCTGCGAGTAGGATGTAGAGAGCATCGTCACGTAGCCCTTGCGGTAGATATACGGGAAGTTCTTGTCGAACGTCGGGTCTTCGGTCTTCTGTGCGTATTCGCCGAGGATGCTGAATCCACCCTTCTGCAGGTTGGCACGCACGTCGAAGGCGTTGGTGTTCTCTACGAAGCGCAGCTTGTGTGTAGCGTTGGCGTAGATGTCCTCCTTCTGGTGCTGGTGGTTTACGACCCACGATGCACCGAGTGTAAGGTTAGTGCCCGACTGCTGCATCTTCTGCGACCACTCAGACACGCTGAGCTCGAGGTCGGCACCTGCTATGAGCGACTGTGTGTCCCAATAGCGGCGCTGTGTGCCTACTACCGCCTTTGCCTGCACGCCCTTGAACGGACGCACCATGATGCGACCGCCGAGCAGCGAGTTGTCGATGCCCAGCGAGCGCTCCTCGTATGTGCGGAGGATGAAGCCCGAGCCGAACTGCTCGTAGAAGTTACCGAGTGTGAGCTCGGCGTTCTTCATCTTGCCCTTGATGTAATAAAACGGCACACCCCAGCCTTTGAAGTCCTTGTCAAAGCCTGGGAGCGGATGGTCGAGATATTCAAGACGCACGCCGGCGTCTACGTACTTCGAGAGGGCGTGAACCTCAGCGTAGGTGTTGTTCAGCACCTTGTCGTCGTAGGTTCCCGTACCGATTTTGTTGTCTTCCTGCGGAACGAGGAAGTCGGTCTGCAAGCTACCCGTAATCTGTACGTCGTAGTCTTTTGCTACCTTTATGGTCTGTGCGCTCGCTGTGGCTGCCGACAGACTGAGGGCAGCGAGAGCGAGCGTAAGCTTCTTGTTCATATTAATGTTGTTAGGGTTGTTGGTGGGAGTGATAACTGCTAACTCGTCAACATGTCAACATGTCAACATGTCAACTCGTTTACTTGTTCACAAGCTTGCGTACTTCCTCAATAAGCTCTTCCTCAGCACCCTCGGTATATCCGTTGTGCTTAGACACGATCTTGCCGTTGCCGTCGCAAACGATAACGTAAGGGATGGTCTGTATGCCGAGCGCACGCTTGAAGTCGCTGTTCGGGTCGAGCAGAACCTCATACTGCCAGCCGTGGTTGTCTACGAGCGGCTTCACCTTGTTGATGTTCTGTGCCTGGTCGATAGACACGGCGATAACCTTCACGCCAGTCTCTTCCTGCCACTCATCGTACACCTCGCTGATGGCGGTGAGCTCGCGGTTGCAGGGCTTGCACCATGTTGCAAAGAAGTCGATGATGAACGGTTTGCCGTTGTTTGAGAGTGTGTCTGTAGACACTGACTTGCCGTCGATGCTCTTAAGCATCACCTTCGGCAGCTGTGCGCTTGCGGTAGTTACGATACCGAGCAAAAGCAATGTTGCAAGTAATAATTTCTTCATAGTCGTAAGTATTTTGTTGCAAAATTAAATAAAAACCTTGTTGCGTGTGCATTACAAGGGTTAATTTTGTATAAAAAGGTAGATTTGGGTAAAAGATGTTGAGATGGTGTAATGTTGTGATGTTGAGATATGTAGTAGGTGTTGAGATGGTGATAGGTGTTGAGATGGTGAGATGGTGATAGGTGTTGTGATGTTGAGATGGTGAGGTGGTGAGATGTGTGTTTATCCGTAGCGGAGGTCTCTGGCCTCCGCAGCAAGCAATCGTGCTAACATTCTTATAATTATATATTGCTGTCCGGTAAACAATTATTCGCCCTTATATTGCTTTGTTATTCAGTGTTTTATTTCAATATTTACTAAAGGGGCTTGCCTAATACTATGCGGGCTGCGCTCGGCTTTGCCGCTTGCCAGAGCAAGAAAGCCCAACATCACATAGCCCAGGGCAGCGCCCTGGGTATAATAGTGTATATAATAAACAATGCGCCCTGCAAGGGCAACACCTTAATAATTAGGCTTTTGCCCTTGCAGGGCGTATGGATCATGTGCGTCTTTTAACCCAGGGCGCTGCCCTGGGCTATGTGCTTCTGCCCCTTCGGGGCGTACTGCTTGCGAGTTTTGACTCACCCTTCTCCTACGGATAATAACGTTTTATTCTTCTCCGAACGCTGCGGCTTCTGCAGCAGCGATTATCTCCTCGCGGCTCTGTTCTCTCGCCGAGATATGGCTGAGGTCGAAGTCTTCGTCAGAGAGGTCGAGGTCGGCGGGGGTGAGGCCCGAAGAAATGGGCGCCTCTGCTTCTGCCTTTGCAGGCGCTGCTGTCTTCGCAGAAGCGGTGTCGAGAGCTTCGGCTGCTGCCTCGTCCTTGCGGTACATCGGCGAGCGGCGGTTGCGCTTAGCCTTGGAGTCTCTGGGAGAGCTAGGCTTGCTAGAAGTACTAGGTTTACTAGAAGTACTAGGTTTGCTAGAAGAGCTAGTCTCTCTAGAAGAGCTAGAACAGCCAGCCTCGTTAGAGCTGCCCGCCTCATTACAAAACCCTTCTCCCTCCATTCCCGAGCTCACCACGATGAAGTCGTCGGGCTGTTCTGTTGAGGGCACGTTCTCCACCGGTTCCTCCTCCATCTTCGTGCGGTCGGTCTTGGCTGCGAAGACCAGGTCGATGAATTGCGGTTCGCGGCGCAGCTTCTCCAGCGTCAGTTTCGACGCCAGCTGCTGGCTTTCCTTCTTGCTATAGCCCTTTCCTTCGCATCCCTCCACGCCTTCGAGCGTCACACGGTAGACGAACACGGGCGAGCCGGTCTTGTCCTTCTCTTCGAGAATCGACTTGAAGTCGATGCGCACACGGTTCTTCTGGCTCCATTCGATGAGCTTGCTCTTGAAGTTCACCTCCTTATAAGCAACCTTGTCGATGTTTATCATTTGTGCCAGTATTCGTTTGCGCATGAACTCCATGCAGGCGTCGTATCCTCTGTCGAGGTAGATGGCTCCGACGAGCGCCTCGAAGGCGTTGCCTCCCATGTATGAGTTGTGCGACTGCGACCGTCCGCTTGAGAGAATGAGTTGGTTGATGCCCATCTCCTGCGCCAGTCTGTTCAGCGTGTCGCGCTGCACGAGCTTCGATCGTGTGTTGGTGAGGAAGCCCTCGCGTTTTCCGGGGAAGTGGCGGTATACGATGTCGCCCACGGTGGCGTCGAGCACGGCGTCGCCGAGGAACTCCAGTCGTTCGTTGTTCACGGGCTTGCCCTTTGCGTTGCGCTTGTACATGCTCTTGTGCATCAGTGCGAGCTTGTAGTAGCTTATGTCGTGCGGGTAGAATCCGATGATTTTGCGTAAAGACAAATAAAGCTCCTTGTCCTTGCGGAAAGGGAGCTTCATTCTGTCGATGAGATTACTCAGCATATTTCTTGAATATTACACATGCGTTGTGACCACCGAAACCGAACGTGTTGCTCAGTGCCGCACGTACCTCGCGCTTCTGTGCCTTGTTGAAGGTGTAGTTGAGCGTGTAGTCGATTTCCGGATCCTCGTCACCCTCGACGTGGTTGATAGTCGGCGGTACGATGTCGTTCTTCACTGCGAGCACTGATGCGAGTGCCTCTACAGCTCCGGCAGCACCGAGGAGGTGACCAGTCATTGATTTTGTTGAGCTGATATTGAGTTTGTATGCAGCTTCGCCGAACACCTGCTTGATGGCCTTAGCCTCAGAGATGTCGCCCACCGGTGTCGATGTGCCGTGTACGTTGATGTAGTCGATGTCCTCAGGCTTCATGCCTGCGTCCTCGAGTGCGTTCTGCATTACGAGGCAGGCGCCGAGACCTTCCGGGTGTGATGCTGTGATGTGATAAGCGTCGGCAGACATGCCTTCGCCCACCATCTCTGCGTATATCTTCGCTCCGCGTGCCTTGGCGTGCTCCAGCTCCTCGAGTATGAGGCAGCCGGCGCCTTCGCCCATGATGAATCCGTCGCGCGATGCGCTGAACGGGCGTGAAGCGTGCTCTGGGTCGTCGTTGCGTGTAGAGAGGGCGTGCATAGCGTTGAATCCGCCTACGCCAGCCGGTGTGATGGCTGCCTCTGCACCGCCGCTTACAATCACGTTAGCCTTGCCCAAGCGGATGAGGTTGAACGCGTCGGCGAGAGCGTTTGTCGAAGAAGCGCAAGCCGATGTAGTGGCGAAGTTGGGGCCGTGGAAGCCGTACATAATAGATATGTGTCCGGCTGCTATGTCGGCAATCATCTTCGGAATGAAGAAGGGGTTGAATTTCGGGCCGTTCTCCTGGTGTGTTGCCCAGTAGCCCACCTCTTCCTCGAAGGTCTTGATGCCGCCGATGCCCACGCCGTAGATGACGCCGATGCGGTTCTTATCCTCCTCGTCGAGGTTCATGCCGCTGTCCTGCACCGCCTGCTTTGCTGCGATGATAGCGAGCTGTGCGTAGCGGTCCATCTTGCGTGCTTCCTTGCGGTCGATGTAGTCGTTGACCTTAAGGTCCTTCACTTCGCAAGCGAATTGTGTCTTGAACGAAGAAGCGTCAAACAATGTAATAGGTGCTGCGCCACTTACGCCGTTCAGGAGGTTCTTCCATGTTTCTTCTGGATTGTTACCCAACGGAGTCACCGCGCCAAGACCTGTTACTACTACTCTTTTTAATTCCATGTAACTGAAAAATGTCAAAAAAAAATGGTTTATGGTTTATGGTGCACAATGGAATTATAACAATGAGTGATTGCTATGGGGTTGTGCACACCATAAACTATAAACCATAAGGTTTATTTATTTTGCGTTCTCGATGTAAGCGATAGCGTCGCCAACAGTAGAGATCTTCTCTGCCTGATCGTCAGGGATGTTTACGCCAAACTCCTTCTCGAACTCCATGATGAGCTCTACTGTGTCGAGAGAGTCTGCACCGAGGTCGTTTGTGAAGCTTGCTTCTGGCTTAACGTCTGCTTCGTCTACACCGAGCTTGTCAACGATGATAGCCTTTACTTTTGATTCGATTTCTGACATAATTTTAATGTTTTAAATTGTTTATAATATTGATTTCTAATTTAATGCGGATGCAAAGGAACAAATTTTTTGTCAAATAGACAAATATTTTCTAATAAAAAGGCTTTTTCGCTGCACAAATACCCCGCATCTGTGCATTTTTAGATGCTTTTTGGCTGTTTCGGGCGTGTTGGTAAGGCCTTTCTAAGCCTTCCTAAGCCTCTCTTCCTGTCTTTATAAGCCTTACTAAGCCTCTCTAAGCCTCTCTAAGCCTTTGTTGACTCAAAATTCAAAATTCCTAATTGTTCACAACGAGCACTCCGAGCGGTCCTGTGGCGCTGCCGCGATAGCGCAGCAGCTTTTTGCCGTTGGCAGTCACGCCACGGTTGTTCAGGTCGTACTCTCGTTTGCATGTGGGGCATACCGCCATGCCACGGTCGTTCATCCTCAGTCGGTAGCCCATTGTCTGCGTCTCAGCGTAGCAGTTGGGGCATTGGCTGTCGTAGACGTAGAACGTCGGGGGCGTTCCGAGGTTGCCGTATCCCACGATGATGCCGCTCTTGTTGTACAGGCCGAGCGTATATGTGCGTCGTGCGTCGTCGCCAGCCGGCTCCTTCTTGCTGCTGAGTCCCTGGTTGCTCACGAAGTAGATGAAGCGTCTGCCGTTCTCCGTGCCCTCGTAGACATTGCAGAACACGCCGGGCGAGAGTGGGTTGAGAGCGCTCTGTAGCGTCACGTCCTGATACACCTGGTTGTTGAAGAAGAAGGAGCAGCGCTCCGACGCATACTCGTAGTCGGTGTCGGTGCACGCCGCTGTCAGCAGTGCGCATAGCGCAATGGCTATTGTCCTGATTGTCCTATACATATTTATATTAATGGTGAGGTTTGCCCGTTTATATTAATGGTGGGGTTTGCCCGTAGCGGAGGTCTCTGGCCTCCGCCGCAGTCTATAGATATTATCCCACAGAATTTACTCTTGCTGCGTGTGTTCTCCCACGGAAGCCACTCTTCTTGCTGCGTGTATTCTCCCACAGATTTCACAGATTTACACAGAACTTCTTGCTGCGTGTATTCTCCCACAGATTTCACAGAATTCACAGAACTTCTTGCTGAGATTGTTCTCCCACAGATTTCACAGATTTACACAGAAGTTCTTGCTGAGATTGTTCTCCCACAGATTTCACAGAATTCACAGAATTCACAGAACTTCTTGCTGAGATTGTTCTCCCACAGATTTCACAGA
>ERZ1034730.332-NODE-332-length-18872-cov-3.223893_pt1 | contig 18872 bp, 9 predicted proteins | sample MGYA00520650_ERZ1034730 | MGnify/ENA primary metagenome ERZ1034730 (study PRJEB33766, sample SAMN09781702) | gut metagenome | biome: gut microbiome | host: Homo sapiens | place: Madagascar | study: EMG produced TPA metagenomics assembly of the PRJNA485056 data set... | reverse complement strand
GTCATAGACGAGGAACTGGGTATAGTGGGCACCTGCACGGATGTTCTTCCCCAAGTTGATGCGCCAAAGTTTCTTGCCACTGAGTTTGTAACAATCGAAGATGACATCACCCGTATAGCCGTTGTGCGAGTTGTCGTGCGAGTTGGAAGGATCCCATTTCAGGATGATTTCATACTCGCCATCGCCATCCACATCCCCCACACTACAGTCGTTGGGCGTATAGGTATAGGAGCGACCATCGGGAGTCGTTCCTCCCTTTGGGCGGTCAATAGGCAGCGACTTGTAGAGGTCTGTCCAAGGTTTCACTTTCTGCGACACCTCACGAGGGGCGACTCCATCCGCCTTGGGCATCTGCTGATAGGCTATGATGCGGTAAGTATGGGAAGAAGAGCCATCCTTATCGGTATAGTTGGTAGCCTTGATATGGGAAGCGATGACCTTGCCGTCTCGTTCCACATCAAAGCAAACGTCCTTGCTATCGGTGCCCAGCATACGCCAACTCACGAAGATGCCTTGACCTTGCGCAGGCAAAGCCACAACACCTCGATCCAAATGCTCCATATAAGAAGATGAGGCATTTTGAGCTGCGATATGATGTGCCGACACACCTGACATTCCTAGCATCAGCAATGCCACATACAGTAGTTTTCTCCTCATAATTATATTAACCAGAATTTGTTTTAGTTATTGCTTGCAAAAGTAAGCGAAAACAAGGAGTAATCACTGCAACATTTGGTAAAAGAACATCAGAATTTGAGAACTGCCACCGCTTGAATGCCACCCATGAGAGATGAACTGACCAAGACCATCAAACCATGGTATGACAACTATTGCTTTGCTATTAAGCGATATGGTAAGACTACGATGTATAATTCCGTCATGGTACTCAATTTTCTGGACAACTATATCCGCAACGAATATGACATCCCAGATTCCATGGTGGAGACCAACATCCGCATCGACTATGACAAAGAAAATAAAGATAAACAGAAAAAGAATTAAGAACAGAAAAGGCACATTCCGATTTTGGAATGTGCCTTTTCTATAAACATATTATTGGCGATTCGCTTCGAAGTTATGATTCAAAGGACAAGCCTCAGATGAATAATCACGCCCATCAACAATTAAATCAGTAACTATGTAATTTACGTTCACCCATTTTCTTGTAGGATCATAATAACCTTTTACCGTCACAAAGGCATAGCCAGAATGCTGTGTTTCATCCTTAGTGAAAGAAAAATGAATCTCGTTTGATACATAATCATTCTTCGTTACAAACGTCATATAGCCTCCTGAAAATCCAACACTATCTATTGGACAAGAAAAAGAAACAGCATCGCCACTCATCTTTACATTCAAATAATCACCCTTATAGACTTCATTCAAGATTCTGTCCATTGGGAAAGAAGATATTTTGAGGTTTGCCATATCATCTATCACAAACTTCGTCGTGTAAACACTATTATCAGGCATTGTCAAGTTACCAGCATAAGTGCCTTTCATTCCTTCGAAAGTCTGTTTTATATATTCTTGTTGATTTCCTATATTATAGACATTACTATCATCAGAACAAGAGGCAACTCCTACCGCCATCAATATGACGGTAAGGATTGCATACATTTTATTATATTTTATACTCATACACTAACACTATTGAATAGCAACTTTAATTGATTCACCAGCAACTCTGACAATATATACACCATCCGCGATGCCCAATGCCTTCAAATCAGCCTTCATATTAGCCTTGGTTGTTCGCAATGTGCCAACCTTTGTACCTGAAAGTGTATAAACAGTTCCCTCGAATTCTTCATTTGCAGAAATTTTGGAAATACCAGTTGAAACAACTACCTTCAAGATACCTGTTGGTTGATACAATTTAGAAGTATCCCACTCAAGACCTGCAGGCAATTCTGGCAAAATCAAAGAAGAAGGAGTGCCACTGAAACTCTTGGCTTTCCACAAAGTAAAGGAGTCTCCAGCCTTAAGGTTTAGTGAAGGATCCTTTTCAACAACAACGCCACCTTCGAGAACTAAGCTGCTTTCCGTACTCAAGAAGGAACGACTTGTATCTGTTCCTTTTGCATTCCTAAGCCAGAATTTCACAGTAGAACCTGCATAAGCGAAGATACCATTGGTTGCCTTCAATGCTCCATAAGCATAATTAGCAGAAGTTGAATAATAACCAGGGCGCAAGACACCACCATCATTTACATTGATGGAATAAACTGTAGCTCTACCTGTTAAAATACCACTGCCAGTGATTGCTATTGGATATTTGCCCAAGCATGGCGTTGTTAAAGATGGCATATTTAGATTCATAACACCTTCATTAACTGTAGTTTGACCACCTAAACTACTCTGAGCTTTCGTCAAGGTCCATAAACCACTACCAGTCTTTACGATCTTACCACCATTGATAGTACCAGAATAGGTAATAGTCTTGCCTAAAGCACCTATCGTCCAAGTTCCACTACCATTCAACTGTCCAGAACCTGCAAGATTACCAAATGCAAAATTCTTACCATTATTATTGATAGGGCAAGAAACTGTAACAGATGCTTTCTTCATACCATTGCTATTACCAAGCATCAATTCAGGGTCATACTGACCTGTCTTACTTGCAAAGATACTGACGTTACCTTCAAAGTTTGACCAGTTACCATTCAGTTGGTTGCGCGTATTGGTAGCATAGAGAGACAAAGTTCCCTTACCCGTCAAAGTTCCTGTATATGTACAGCGAGAATCCAAATACCAAGAAGCCTTATAACCATCTGGTACAACAACGTTAGAAGAGTTTGAAGAATATGAATACATGTCATCAGCATCACGCAAAATTGCATTGTGCAACTCTATAGTCTTTGGATAGCCATGCTTTGAATTTGATTCTTGACCTCTTACTATACCTTCTTCAACAATCAACTTTGCGTAATCCGCTACCGGTGCTAAAGTCAAAGTACCAGCTCCAACCTTTGTCAAAGTCTTGCCTGTACCAACGACTTTATCAGTCAACGTCAGAGTTGCATCCTTACCGACATTGACAGAACCACCCTTTACACCCATTGCAATTGGATGAGAAGCTGTTAAAGACTTATTAACTGCCAACGTACCACCATTCAAGGTAATAACATTACTATAATGACCTAAAGCACCATTGTTAACACCATCAACTTGACCGAGATTATCTACTGTCAAAGAACCAGCATTGACATTAACAAGACCAGTAAAGGTATTTACGTTATTAATGTTGACATTACCCTCACCATTCTTTATAATAGAAGTGCTACCAGCAATAGCCTTGTCACCACTTACAGTATATTCCAAGGCATTGTTATCGAAAGTAACAGAGCCAGGAGTAACATCTTCTGCCAATACGACATTGGTTTTCTTAGCATCGTCATTGAAGGTAACATCATCACCTGAGACAAAGACATCAGCCTTAGACTCTGCCACATTCTTGAAGTTGCTCTTATCTGCCAAGTTCCATTGGTTATCTTCCTCACCAGTCCAAACGACAGAAGTTGCGCTACGCAAATCAACAACATTTAAAGAAAGAACACCATTCTCATATTGCAAACTAGCCTTATGACCTTTCAAGCCAGTCAACACAATATTCTTTACATCACCTTCAACCTTGCCTATTTCTGCAATTTTATACGTTCCTGCCTTCAAATTCTCAGGAATAACAAAGTTGAAACGTGGCACAAGATACTCTGGACCATTTTCCCAGTCCTTCTTCTCTACCTTCAAAGTATTCACCTTCAGTAAGTCAGAGTTGCCATTACCATCAATGTCAAATTCTACAATAGAACCAAAGTTCAATGTTAAAGAATCTGCCTCGATAGTACCAATCTTCTCTGCACCACCAGGACGAACTGTTGCACCATAATCAGCCTCTATGCCCTTCAAGAACTTACCACCATCAGAGTTGAGGACAGCAAAACGATTCAACCAGACCTTACTATTCGCCATGGTTCCATCAAAGTTGAGAGTACCAGCCCACACCTCTGTCTTACCAGAATGCTTTTGCTCTACTTTTGGCAAGATCAAGTTACCATCACCCAACTTCACCAATCTCATCTCTCCACCGAAGGCGCCGCCTGTCAATGTGTGAGTATATGTAGTCGTTGTGATGTTATCATTGTCATCATGACCTTGCACCCAAGTAGGCGCATTATCAAAGAAGATATATGGTGAAGCCCCATCAGCCACGTTGACTGTAGCATCATTGGTTTCGGCAAGAATAACTTCCTTATCATTTGTGCTTGAAGATATAGTACCTCCATTGTTCACTTCTACCTTTCCATTCATTGTAGGAGCAGGAGCAGGAGTAGTGATACCTTCTTTTTCGCCCAAGAAATAACTTACATGAGGTGGCTGGTTATAACCATTCATCTGAGTAATCATCGCATTGCGATACTGTGGATCTGACAGCAATGTTGGAATACGATGCTCCGTTGGGATTGTTGTTGTATAGATACGAATACTCTGGTTGTCTTGTGAGCGCATAATCACCTCCTCACGCCAGTCACCAAAGACATCTCCTTGGAAACAAGGGGTTGATTTGGTATCGTTATTCGTCAAAGTACCACTGAATGTCTCAATTGAACCTTTTTGGTATTTATAGATAGTACCATTAGAATTTCTTACAGCAGAACCATTAAAAGTCTCATCCAACAAGTCACCATCCCAGAAGATTCTAAAGTTCAAAGAGATGCCAGAAGTATTGAGATTTGTCTGTTTGTTTGATACGCAGCTAATCAAGTTACTCTCATGACCTGAGAAGAACTGGCTTCCAATCAAGTCGTCAGTAAACTTACCTGCAATAGAGCGACCATCGTCAGATCCACCAGCCAAACGATAATAAATCTTACTTGTTGTTGCATCACGATAATTATTAGATGGCAAATCCTCATTGCAAGCAGCCACTTCCTGACCGTGTACGTATGGATTGAAGTCACCCACATGATGAGCATCACCATGTCCCAAGCCTGTGGTACTCAAGCCATGTCCATTGTCATCAATGACCATAGAACCAAATACGATTTCGTCACGACCATCCCAGTCAACATCAGCAATGGTATAGTTATGATAACCTTGACCATACCAAGGGCTACCAGGAGTATTATTCACCCATCTCCAACGCTCTGTAAGTTGATGTGTTTTTGGATCTACATCAAAAGCCACCATTTTATGGCGGGTATAGATACCACGAGCAAGGAAGATGCTTGGATGGCGCCCATCCAAGTAAGGAGCACCAAAGAAGTTCTTGCTACTACGATGACCATAACCATCACCCCAAGCCTTTTCCAAGTTAGTCTCTCCTGCCTCCAGGCGTTTCAAAGGATATTCCCCCACATAATATGGCTTACCTGTCTCACCATTCATATAGATAAGATACTCAGCACCTGTATGCGTAAAGGTCTTTGCGGAACTGCGAACCAAATCACCACGAGTATTGACAGAAGCATCACCAATAGTTTTAGTGGTTCCATCAGCCATGTGGATTACCATACCATCCGCACCACGAAGAACGCACTCTGCCTTGCCATCTTGATCCCAGTCGTAAGCAGCAATGTTGATTTCATTACTTTGGAAATCTACCATGTTTGGTCCACAGTCAATCCACCAAAGCAAAGTACCATCCAACTTATATACTTGGATAATATCAAAGTCCTTGCCATCTATAGGATAACTATTAGCAGCATCGTTGGTGTTACGGAGTTTTAACAAGATTTCCATCTCACCATCACCATCAAGGTCAGCCACAATAGCATCATTAGGCTCATAATAGTTAGAGATGTCACTACCATCTATATTTGATGGTACTTTAGCAATCTTGATTTCCTTGTAGTTTTTACTCAATGGCACGGCTACCTTGCTCGCAGTAGCTTGCTCTATGCCACGCACAACAGGCTTGATGGTATAGTTGCTTTGGGCAGAACCATTGGCATCAGTGAAGTTTGACACATAAAGCGGAGCATCGTTGACTTTCTTGCCATCACGATATACGTTGTATGTAACACCATAATACTCCTCACCTAACACACGCCAGCTGAGATAAACTCCATTTGTAGTTTGTACTGCGACCAATCCTCTGTCTAACTTCTCCATCATGCGTTGAGCAGGAGCCTGAAGGAACGTGAACATAGAAGACACGGCCATTAAGATCAGTTTTTTATTCATGAATATTTAGGTTTTAATTTATATTCAAAATTGACTTTGCAAAATTACATATAAAATAAAAACTTGAAGCCTAAAAATTTGATTTTTTACTATATTTTTTGAGAAATGTAAATGATTTAATAATAATGTGAACCTATAAAGACAAAAAGGAAGAGAATGCAAGCATCCTCTTCCTTATATCTATTTTAATAGCCTAAGCTATTAAAGTAACAAATTACTTGTTTACAACGAATTTCTTACCATTCTGGATATAGATACCCTTTTGGAGATTGTTCTTGTTAACACGCATACCGCTGAGGTTATAAATTGGAGCATCAGCATTAGTCTTATCTGCTGCATTTACATTTGCAATACCATCTGTTTCACCAACAGGGCTAAATACCTGAAGACGTGCGATAACATCAGAAATACGATAGAGACTAATTTCTGTTGTACCTGACACTACTGAAATAATAGGAGCATTGTCTTTTGCCAAGAATTCCTCTTCACTCGCTACGACAGGGTGCAATGCATTTGAGCCATAATTATTGTAACCACTAACCATGATGAAGTCAGTAGCATTCAAATTGTTAATCTTCAAATTAAGAGAACTAATCCAGTTGCCATCTTGAGCATCACCCTTTTTTCCTTCAAGATTGAGACCTACGCCTTGGAAAACATGAACATTTACTGTTGGAGCAGCTGTAAATTCAATATCACCAGAAAGAACGCCATCAGTCCATTCTGAACTCTTCTTTGTAAACTGAGGAATTGTGCTATAGGCTGTCTTTTCATTATTCTCTGCTGATGCATCGTATGTTGCTGAATTATACCAATAGAGGCGACCATAAGTAGCATAGTTACCAGTTACATTACCATCTGCAGTAAAGCCTGCAGCTGCAATTTCCTTGTCTGTCCAATGAGCGAAGTTATAGTCAGCCTTCTGCTGATACTCAATGTCATTAACAACTGTTGAATTAACTGACTTATAACCAAAAGCCTTAGTAGTCAAAGTAAGAGTACCTTCACCAGGAAGTTCGATAGTAGCACCAGATGTCAAATCAGACTTGGTAAAAGATTGAGAAGCATCCTTGCCTGTGAATTTTGCATCAATGTACAATGTTGGTGCCAATTCTACTGTGCTGTTATCAGCTGTCAAAACATATGTTTTACCATAACCTGCAGAAACGGCAGAGATAGCTGCTGTAGCTGCACTTACTGGCACCAATTCATTAGATACCTCCAAAGTTACATGTTCTGACTCTGCATCTCCAACAGTTGTCCATACTTCAAGACTGCCGCTTTGGCAAGCATCATTAACCAAGCCCTCGTTAGATGGATCATAGTTAGGGTTATTTGACCATGCAATGGTACCACTTGTTGGATCTACTACATTTGGTTCTGCATCACTGAATTCATATTCCTTAGGTTCTCCATTCCACATTACATGCAATGTTTCACCTTCCTTGAAACCAAGAGAATAAACACGCTGTTGATTATTGATGCTTGACAAAGCTGTTGTTGGTGTATTGGCAAAATCACCATCAACTTCTGATGTAACAGAAATATTATCAAAATACTGAACAGGGTAATAACGAGCACCCAAGAAGTAGAGACCTGTTGCATACATTTCAACTCCCTCTGGAACTGTATAGCTACCTTGAACTGGATCGCTTCCACCAGATTGAATAGTATATTCAACTGTTCTTGCATCAACATCAACAGCCAAATCTACATGATACCATGTACCAGAAGCCAAAGAAATAACAGAGTTCTCATCTTTGTTGATAGTGAATGACATACTACCAGAAGCAGCAGCTGTATTAGTAGTCTGCTGGCTCAAATCAAACAACCAATTATCACTTGAAATGAAGCTAGCATTTGGACTTTTTGTACATGTAGTTTCATCAGCCATCAATGTGTACTCTGTTGTAACGTGATTGCTACCCCAAGCTTTGGCATAAAACTCAAAAGATACTGTATAAGTAGAAACACCAGCATTCTTAATGAGATCTGCACCCCAAAGAGTGTGGGCAGAACGATCGTTTCCTGATGGCGCAAAAGAAAGTACCTTACTCTCACCATCTGAAGTAATACTCAGACCTGCGGCAGCACTTGGAGAAGCCCAACCAGCAGCTGTAGCATCTACAGCCGACTCAAAGTCTTGGTTGTAGATTACCTTAATCGCTGCATTGCTACTTGTAACAAACGCTACAAGTGTCAACAATAAAAGATAAATTTTTTTCATAAAAAACAGTTTTTAATGAATTTAAAAAGGGTTATATTAAAAATCTTAGTTGCCAGCGAACACCCTTTCAGCTATTCGCTGGCGTTGTTTTTACCATCCAGGATTTTGCTTGTAACCACACTTCATGACATCAGCATTTGGAATAGGGAATAAATTCCACTTATCTTCCCATTTATGTGTAGTATATGGTTCCTTTATATAAGTAAGGTTACCATCTTTGTCACGAGTTATAGACATCTTGTAAATGGTACCCATGTACTTGTCTGCTTTCTTCCAACGACGCAAATCAAAGAAACGATGTCCCTCAAAAGCAAGCTCTACAAAACGTTCATTTTCATAATGTTTCAAGAAATCCTCGTATGACAAACCTGTCTGAATATCTGGTTGCTTAGCACGAGAACGAATTCTATTGATAGCCTCAGCTGGAGTCATAGGCAATCCATTGCCCTCATCAGGACCTACATAACCGGAATTATCACCTTGACCATTGAGATAATTGTAATTCAAAGCTGCCTCTGCATAATCCAAGTAGAACTCACCCAAACGGAAGATTACCCAAATATGCTTATCAGAGTTGGCACCTGTATTCTTAATGATAGTAGAAGCATTACAGTACTTTTTCAAATAGTAACCTGTTGGAGTACCATAAGTAACAGAAGATGAGTTGGCACCATTAGCATAAGTTTCCAAAACACCACCTGAGTTAGGCCACTGCTCACCATTTCTTGCAACAACAGCAGCCAAACGGCTGTCACGGTTTTCATAAGGATTCTGTGGGTCATAGCCACTATCCTCATCTGTGATTGCCTTACCATTGGTCATCTCGAAGGCATCTACCAAGTTTTGTGTAGGACAGTTTCCTCCACCGGCATTCTCCATTCCAATAGGGAAATTGTACTTCTCAAAGGCATTGCTTGCCGCCAAACGCTTACCAAAGATATACTCGCGCTGAGCATTTGAGTCACTCCAACTATCACTACCAAACAACTTAGAGTAATTTCCAGCCAGTCCCTTGGTTTCGACAGCTGCCTCAGTCAACAACTCCTGACATCTCTTGGCTGCCTCGTACCAAAGGTGCTTATCATTGTTTTCATTAAACAATGGACTTGCATGATATAGAGCTGCACGAGCTCGGAGTGCCATAACTGTCAACTTATTGGCACGTGCATTCTCTGCTGGAGTAGGATAACCAACAGCACCATAGTCCTTGAAGATGCTATCCTTGATGGCCTCGCACTCGGAGTCGATGAACTTAAAGATGGAATCAGAAGAAACCTGAGGGAGAGCGTTCGCCTCATCAGCACTCATATGATGGATTTTCAATGGCACATTCTTATATTGGCGAACCAATAAGAAATAGAAGTATGCTCTTGCCCAACGAGCCTCATAGAAGTAGTTTTTATACTGGTCCATCTCCTCTTTATAATGAGTATCCAACTTATAATGAGGGAACTCCAAGTTGGCAAAGTTGTCGAGCAATAAATTACAATAGCTGATACCATCCCAGCATTTTCCCCAAATATTAGAATTGAGGTTGGTATTGGTAGAACTCCAGCTACCATTGTAGAAGTCTTCTACATGGTTACCTGGATGAGAATAGACAGACTCGTCGGTAGCAGAACTCAACATAGCACCAGACAAGTTGCAATAACCAGTAGCTGAAGTGTAACCGAAATCAGCGTCAAGGTCGTTGTAGATCTGAGTCATGAAGCCACCTACTCTACCAAACATCTCCTTGACATACTCCTCGTCATTAACGACATATTCCTTATAGTTCATCTTGTCGGAGCACGAGCTCAAGACGGTAGCACCAAGGGCTGTTGCTAATATTATATTTTTCAGTTTCATAATTTTCATTTTAAAATTAGAATGTTACAGATGCACCAACTACAATACTACGAGTCAATGGACTTAGTGCTCCGAAAGACTCCGCATCAACTGTTGCGAGATGATCCAATGTGAAGAGGTCGATACCACGGACATACAACTTAGCAGCATTGATAAATCCAGTCTTAGCCATCAAATTCTTAGGGAAGTTATAGTAAACCTCCACGTTACGCAACTTGAAGAAAGAGCGATCTCGCAACCAGAACGTACTGTTTTGATAATTGTTGGCATTTGAACTTGAGCTCAAACGAGGGAACTCTGCATTTGGGTTTTCTGGAGTCCATCGATTGTCATAAACATACTGTGACAAGGAGCGGTTGCTAACCAATCCCCAATAATAGCCAGGAGTATTCAACATACAAGAACTACGACCGATGCCCTGGAACATAGCATCAAATCCAAGCCCTTTCCACTCAGCACCGAGGTGCACCGTATAATAAAGCTCAGGCCATGCAGCATGCCCTATTTTCTTCTGGTCATTAGCATCGATGACACCATCACCATTGACATCTACATATTTAATGTCACCAGGATGTACGGTAGAGAAAGACTGCTTTGGCACATAGTTTGGATCAGTCTGTGGAAGACTCATATTGTCAATATCCTGCTGTGTCAAGTAACCATCAGCTACCAATCCATAGATTGAGTTCAAAGGAGTGCCAGTTGTCACCAAGTTTTGGAAAGCACGTGGTTCCTCAGCCTGATTTTTGATTTTATTCTTATTCAAAGAAAACGTACCACCGATATTGAGTTGTACATCACCCAATTGCTTGGTATAGTCGAGGGAACCCTCAAAGCCCCAAGAATTAACAATTCCGGCATTCACATAAGGAGCAGCAAAGCCAATCACTGAACCATATGCACCTGAACCAGAACACCATATATCAGAACGGCGCTGATAATAAGCATCCATCTGAACATTCAATCCTTCAAACAAGGTTGCATCCAAACCGAGGTTATACTTATAAGCTTTCTCATGAGAAGGATTCTCTGTTGCCATCTGTCCCAAGACAGTAGAACCGAAAGCTGAGTCATAACCAGAGTTGAATGGATAAGTCACACCATTGGTGCTGTAAGACTGAGTATAGTAGGTCCAAACATTATCACCTGGCAAATAATCGGTATTCACTTGACCATAAGATGCACGGAGTTTCAAGAAATTCACCCACTTAATGTCCTTCATCCATTTTTCATTGCTGACAACCCAAGCTGCACTCAATGTTGGAGCAAAAGCCCACTTATGTCCAGGAGCAAGACGACTTGAGCCTGTGACTACCATTGCAATTTCACCAATGTAACGATTTTTATATGCATAATGGTTCAACCAAGTGGCATTTTGGCGATAAACAGTGGTATTCAAGCCTGTGGTATTCTCATACTCATAAGTCCAACGCAATGAAGAATAATAGTAATCCATAGGAGTAATGTTGCGCTCGAAGTTCAAGCCTGCGTCAAAATGCAATCTACGTGAGTAAGCATTAGTATTGGCATCAGAACTCTGCGTACCCTTCTCACCACCTTGTGAATAAGCACCAGGTGTAGGAACTCCATCATTCCAACTTGTTGGAGCATAGTAACCATAAAGGAAGGTCTTGCTATGATTCTCATAAATGGTAGAATAGGTATCGTATCCAAGACGAGCTGTTGCACTCAAACCCTTCCAGAAAGAACTCAAGTCTTGATTGATGGTCATATCAGAATAAAGTGAACGTTCGTGAATCTTGTAGTAAGCAGCACCAGCTGTGTTGGCAACTGGGTTATTGGTACCAGCCCATGTAGTACTACCACCCCAATCACCATTTTGGAACTTGATAGGAAATGCTGCTGATGGCAAGCTATAGATAGTGCTCCATAAGTTGAATGCATTGCCTGGCTCTGACATCTCGCTCAACATACCCAAGGTATTTACCTTCAAGAGAGTGGTTGGAGTCAAGTCGATATCCAAGTTAACTCTCAAGTTACCACGAACAAACTTGTCCTGGGTATTGTTACCATTGTCATCGATGTTGTTTTTAATGAACCCCTTGTCGGACAACAATGAGATATTGGTATAATAACGGAATTTCTGACCACCACCAGTCACCTCTGCCCCAATTTTATTGGTAACTCCATGATGACGGAATGTTTCATCAACCCAATTTACATTAGGATAAAGGTCTGGATACTGACCACTACCAAAAGCCTTGATTTCATCAGCAGAATATTTTGGAGCAGCTCCCTCATATCCTAAAGCCTCATTCATCGCAGAAGCATAGGTCTGCGCATTGATAAACTTTGGGCGATTGATTTGGTAATTAAACAAATGATCGTAATTAACCTTAATCTCACGAGAGTTATATTTACCTCTCTTTGTTGTGATTTCAATAACACCATTGGCAGCTTTGTTACCATAGAGCGCTACAGCTGCTGCATCCTTCAAGATAGACACGTGGTCAACCTCAGAAGCATCGACCAAATTCATATCACGCTCTATGCCATCAACCAATACCAAAGGACTACTTGTACTCAAGCTCTGTAGTCCTCTAATATAAAAGGTAGGGTTTGAATAGAAATAAGTGCCAGTTCCACTCATAGAAGACAAGCCGTTACCGCCCTGTCCCAAGATGGAATTACTGATATTCTTGGAAGAACGCTGATTAACGTCCTTGTTTTCTATAATAGTAATAGCAGCAGTTGACTGAGCACGAGTAAAATCCTTATTCGCACCCACCTCCATCTTTTGATTTGCAAAAGATGCTGCAATACTATCTCTTTGCGCCGATACTGGTAGGACACAGCCTACCAATAACGAAAGCGCATATATATTTTTCTTGTCCATAACAGAATCTAAATTAACTAACTAATGATTGTACTCAATGAGTTTTAACTTTTACCATCCAGGGTTCTGAATCAAGCCGTATCCCTTGTTAATCTCAGTCTGAGGGAATGGCCACAAGAACCATTTAGTGATTTCGTTTGACTTAGGATCCTTGCCCCACCAATAACGTTTCATGTTTTTGATTTCAAACTTATCATAATCAAAACGGCTTGGTTCTGCCATACCATTGTTCTTATCATTACCAATCCAAGGACGATAAGCACGGGTCCACTCACCTTGAACATTTTTCTCCAAACGATAAGTGATGATACCATGCAAAGGCTTTACCATCCAATCACCACGCTTGTAGCGAACCATGTCGTGATAACGTGCATTAGTCAAACCAAGTTCACAAGCACGTTCTCTAAACAACTCTTCCATAAAAGTATCCTTGTCTGTCTTTACTGCAGGAACTGCCTTACCCAAGCTATTCAAGCCGACACGACTACGGACAACATCCACCTGTGCGATAGCATCTTTGAGGTTACCTGTCTGTGCCAAGCACTCTGCATACAAGAGATACATTTCATCCAAGCTCAAATATACCCACTGAGTATACTGACGCAAGTAGTCATTCTCCATAAAATATTTATTGTTGTCGTAACCTGATGCAAAACGCTTTACCAAAGATTCATTGACAACAATCTTTTGTGCCTTCTCATCATAAGCAGCCACATAGTTGGAAGCATCTTGACCACCTACCCATAACTCGTAGATATCACCATTTGACTTACCTGTGGTCCAGTCAAGTGACTTTTGCTGGCCATTGACGATACACTCCTCATAAAGACGTGGGTCACGAGAAGCTGTTTTCTTTCCAAATCGACCAGTTGTGACACGATAGAACAAACGACCATTTGCACCAACGATTTTACCTGCAAGACTATCTTTCTTCCAGTTGAAAGGCGTACCATCGCTCCAAGGGAACATTTCTATGTACTCCTCTGTAGGTAAACAGTTTGAACGAGGAGGATTTGTCTGCCAATAGTGCCAAGTATAAGCAGCTGCCTTATAAGCATCTGTTGTCAACACACGAGTAGAATGTATAATTTCATGACTACCCTGAGCCGCATATCCCTTACGATATGCTTGACGATAATGATCATGAGACTTACTCAAACCAAGTGAGGCACATGTTGTAAGATGATACCATCCATTGGAGTTGCAAGCATTGAAGAAATCCTGACAAGCCTTCAATGCCTTCTGCCAACGCTCTTCGCTATAGTCACCATACCATACCAATGGTTTCTGTTCCTCAGACATACCTTGATAATAAGGCTCATTGTCATTAAACAATGGTGAAGCAGCGTAAGTCAAGATCTTTGCCTTTAAAGCCATAGCACCAGCTTTGGTCCATCGACCAATATTATTGGTAGAGTCAGTCTCCGTGGTATTGCCATCATAAGCCCAACGCAAAGCATTAGAATTGATGGCATCATCCAACAAGCCTGTCATAAACACAACAGTTGAGTCAACAGAAGCGCGTGGAAGGTTATAAGAGCCCTCAGTACCAGAGTATGATTGCTTAACCAAAGGTAAGCCGCCATACTCAGCAAACAAATCGAAGTAGCGAGCTGCTATCAAGCACTTAGCCTGTGCCTTGAAAGAAGCTTTCTTATCATCAGACAAGTCTGGTACATTGTCAACGTTCTCTATCAACAGATAGGCTGCGCGAACTGCTCTCCACACATTATCATTACTAAATGATATCAATGGATCCTGACCTGAGTCCAATGTACCGGTATAATAAGCATTATATGCTGTAGTAGAGTTCCAGTGCATCAACCAACAGTCGGTAACTTGGTCCAGCTTACCCGTATAAGGGTTTGCACTTGTACCATTCTTCACGGTATAAGGCAATCCATAATATTGCAAAGCATAAATACTGTTCAAGAACTGTTCCGTATAGACAGCACTGTTGAAAACAGTATCTTTCGTTACACTTCCACCTGGAGCTTTTTCCAAGAAAGAATTTCCAAATGCAATTTTATCAGTACAAGCTGAAAAAAATGACATCATCAGGAACATTCCTACAAACCCCAATATTGTTTTATTTAATAATTTCATAACTTATTCTATTTTTTAGAATCCTAACTTAAGACTGGCAGTATATGTTCTCTGAAGTGGGTAAGATGGTGCATTAGATGCACGTGTCTCAGGATCACCCCACTTATATGGAGTAAGCGTAAAGAGATTGTAACCACTCAATGAGAGTTGCAATTGATTCAACCCCAACTTCTTCATGAATGGGAATTTGAAGTCGTAAGCAATCATCAAAGTTTTCAAACGGAGATACTTAGCATCCTTTTCGTAAAGAGTTGACGACACATCATAGTTCTGCTTGGAATGGTTCCATGTTGCACGTGGATATTCTGTACTCTGTGAAGGATTCTCCGTAGTCCAAGTATTTGTAAGGTGATATTTCAAAAGACCACCCTCCTTTGAATTAGAAGCACTGTAGAATGGTTGACGGAATACGTCACTCAACATACGTGTAACATTCCAAGAACCTGTCAGCTGAGCATTAAATGAAAGTCCCTTCCATTGGAATCCAATATTCAAACCTGCAATATACTGAGGGTCATCGGTATAACCATAACCATAGCACTCATCCTTTGAACTTACAGTACCATCACCATTTAAGTCTACATATACACAATCTCCTGGCTCCAACTTTTCAACGAATTGACCATCCAAGTCTACACCAAACTGGTTTTTGTAATCAACCTCGGCACCTTCGTAATAGAATTTCCAGAACTTCAACATTTTTCTAGAACCTATACGATGTCCTTTCACATATTGGTAAGTATATTCTTGTGGAGCCTCTTTCATTTCCACAATTTCATTCTGGTTATAAGACAAGTTAGCCTTTACCCAATAACGGAAATTCTTACCAATCTTATCATTCCAGTTCAAGCTTACCTCATAACCCCATGAGTTTACCTCACCTAAGTTAGAAGCAGGCAAAGAGAAGCCAAGCAAAGTAGGTGCTGTATAATCAGTTACCAAAATATCCGTACGATGCTCCTTATAGTAATCAAACGTACCACGCAAGCGATCGTTCAAGAAGTTGATATCCACACCATAATCTTGCTTGAAAGCCTTCTCCCAAGTCACATCCTTGTTGTGCTTTGCTGCCTCAACCGATCCCATCTTGGTGGTACCATTCTCCACACCGAAGTTATAACCATAAGCATCTAATGTTCCGTTAATACCATTACGATTGAACAAAGAGTTCTGGTTTACGCTATAAGGGTCTGGAGTATACAAGAAACGCCAACCTGTAGAAGAAGCAAACTTATCATTACCTACCAAACCCCAAGAAGCACGGAGTTTCAAAAATGAAACAACCTTCTTCAATGGCTTGAAGAATGGCTCATCGCTCATAACCCAGCCTACAGAACCTGCAGGGAAGAAACCGAAACGATTGTCCTTTGAGAAATTCTCTGAACCATTGTAGCCGACATTGAACTCAGCCATATAACGGTTGTTCCAGTCGTAAGTAACACGCCCAACTAAGCCTACATATCCAGAAGGTATATCAGAATACTCACTTGGATAGTAAGTCTTACTCTGGTTGTAAAGCAACAATCCACCTACAGTATGCAAGCCGAAGGTTCTGTTGTAATTGAACGCAGTTTCAAAGTACCAGTTACGGCCTTTGCCACGAGCCTCAGAATAAGCCGGAGTTGTAGTATCGTTGTTCTTTCTGAATGCGAAGATATCTTTCTGGGTTTCTTCATCAACGCCCTGCCATACAGGAGTATAAGAAGCAACAGTTGCGCTACCTCTTTTATATACAGTAAAGTTACTGTTGTAAGATCCCTTGATTCTCCAAGACAATCCCTTTGTCAAAAAGTCCAACTTCTGGTTCAACTGGAGGTCCATGCTCAACTTATTGTTATTGGTATTCATGAAGCCAGAACCATAGTAGCCCATACCTGTTCCACCAATAAAAGGCAAAACGTTACCATCAGCATTATCTGTCTTCAAAGCAGAGCCAGCGATTAGCTGACCATCTATAAAGCCAGGGCTTGAGAAAGGCGTAGCATAATACATCTGTTTGATAAGACCAGAAGAACCTTGACCTGTATAAGGTTTCTTTGCCTCATCAACCACACCAGACAAATTGACACTCAAAGTAGTTGTCTTTGTCAAGTCGATATCCAAGTTAGAACGATAGTTAAAACGATTATAACTATAATCATTGGTATAAGCTTGGTCAAACTGCTTGAACAAGCCACCTTGAGTAAACATACCTGCACTAATGAAATAACGTACAGATTTCGTACCACCAGAGATACTTACATTATGTTGCGTCTGAAGAGTAACATCCTTCATTACATAATCTACCCAATTGGTACTTGGAAAACGATATGGATCAGAACCATCTTGAAATTTCTTAATGACAGCATCTGAGAACACATGACCTACGCCATCATTCTCACACATCTGATTATAAAAATTTGCATACTCATAAGAAGAAGTCTGCTCAACCATTCTAGAAGGAGTCAAAGCTGAGAAAGAAGTTGAGACAGAAATCTTTGCCTTACCCTCCTGACCTCTCTTGGTTGTAATGAGGACTACACCATTAGCACCACGCACACCAAATACAGCTGTAGCAGAAGCATCCTTCAAAACGGTGATACTCTCAATTTCATTAGGGTCGATATCATACATATCACGCTCTACTCCATCGACCTGAATCAATGGATTGGAGTTACCGAATGTACCCTTACCACGCACGAAGATTGAAGCTGCATCAGAACCAGGCTCACCAGAATACTGTACGGTTGTCACACCTGAAAGTTGACCAGCCAAGATATTGTTGACAGAAGACACTGGTGTACGAACCAAATCCTCGCTCTTTACTGACGACAAGGCACCTGTAACAGTTACTTTCTTCTGCACGCCATAAGCGACAACTTCCACGGCGTTCAAAGAGACGGCACCTGAAGTCTTCAATTGAACCTTCATGCCTTCTTTGGCCGCAATGACGGTCTCATCATAACCGATATAGGTTATCTTGAGTTTTGCACCTGGCTTGACGTGGATGCTGAAGTTACCGTCCATATCAGTGACAGTACCTTGAGCAGCACCTCCACCAACGACTAATACGGTTGCACCGATTACAGGCTCGCCAGTCTCATCGACTACCGTACCCTTGACTGCCTTCGTTTGCTGAACATTGAGTACATCAGCATAAATTTGCCCCCCCATATAAGGAGACATCACCAAAGCTGAGCATACCAACGCAAATGGCAATACAGACTTTTTAATCATTTTGATTTGTTTGCTCATATTTATTTTTAGGTTTATTCGTTCAACTCGGTTTCCTATGAAAACATAATGCAAGATTATATCAATTAGGTAAACTTTAGGTTTTATGAATATAACATTCTTTCAAACATTTCGGCTGCAAAAGTAGGTAATTAGGGTATTTTTACACTTTAATTTTTGGCTTTTCACCTTTTTTTTTTGATATTATGTCTAGAACGCTACGTTTCAAAGGGGATTCAACAATAGAAAATCGTCCATTTATTTATATTTTCGTACAGTATGCGAAAATAAAAAAGTCCCGAGGTTTTTCAAAAATCCTCCCGAGGTTTTTCCAAAAGCCCCCCAATGGATTTTCGAACACCTCCCAATGCATTTCCAAGCATCTCCCGACATTTTAGGCTTTTTCACACTAAACATGATGGAGTACCACATTTT
>ERZ1034730.329-NODE-329-length-18933-cov-15.510700_pt1 | contig 18933 bp, 17 predicted proteins | sample MGYA00520650_ERZ1034730 | MGnify/ENA primary metagenome ERZ1034730 (study PRJEB33766, sample SAMN09781702) | gut metagenome | biome: gut microbiome | host: Homo sapiens | place: Madagascar | study: EMG produced TPA metagenomics assembly of the PRJNA485056 data... | reverse complement strand
GGATAGACTGCCCCGAAGGGGCAGAACTCTGCAGAATGGTAAAGCGAACATATGGGATAACAGGGAAAAGGTCTGGCACAGACGAGGTGAACCCCGCTACGATGGATTGTGCCTCTTCGAGGCACTCTATCCTGCGCCTTTGGCGCGGCCCTTCTCCAAGGGCCTGCTCAGCTGAGAAGAATCACGCTGTATGCAAACCCAATCCTCAATTCCTACCTACTTATTTCTGCTTTCAAACTTAGTCCTGGGGGGCGGCTCGCCCCTTGATTACGTTTGAAAGCCTCGATTGAATGAGAAATTAGAAATGAGAAATGCGAAATGCGAAATGGTGGTGCGGCGCATAAGAATATAGAAGCGCCGCGAATATGTATGGGGCGATGCCTAAGGGTCTGCGGATGGCGGGTTTCCCGTTTGAGGTTTCCAAACATCGATCGCTGGGCCGCGAATGACAAAGATTTCTCGCTTTGCTCGAAATGACGATACGAGAGTCTGATGTCTCCTGGTCTCTTAGTCTTTTAGTCACCAGTCACCAGTCACCAGTCACTAGCCACCAGAGGCTCCTCTCAATTTATTTCCTAAACGCATTCATGAATTTCTCATTGACATGCATGACAAATGGTGCTATCATGTACTTAACCGAATAAGAAAAGGTAAGTGCCTTAAAGGCTTAATAGGGAAGACCGGTGAAATGCCGGCACGGTCCCGCCACTGTAATGCAGAGCGAATCCAAAATGTCACTGAGAGATCGGGAAGACGGATAAGCGAGGAAGCAGAGTCAGGAGAACTGCTTATCTTGGATCACCGTTATGACCCACGAGCGATGGGAAGGGGATGTCTTTACAGATGTCTCTTTGCGTTCGTGCAAAGAGGTTTTTTAATGGGGATTTCGGTACTAGATAGCTTCATAAGAAAACAGGTGCCCTGTAGGGCTTAATAGGGAAGACCGGTGAAAGACCGGCACGGTCCCGCCACTGTAATGCAGAGCGAATCCAACGAAGTCACTGATTTGAGGAGATCGGGAAGGCTGGAGGAGTGAGGAAGCAGAGTCAGGAGAACTGCCTGTTTTGTACAACCGTTTGACCTACGAGCGATAGGAAGGTGTGCTTGACTGCAAGTCCTTTTGACGTGCATATTCCACCCTTTTTCTATCCAAAAGGGTGGATTTTTTGATTTCCTTCTGCGGCATGATGAGGATCAATGAAGCAGAGCCCCTTTTGCTGAGGATGGTGACAGGGAACACTATTCTCCGAGTAGGTCAACGGAACTTCTCGTCTTTTCGCAAAGGCTGATGTCACTAAAGGTCTCCGAGCTTATCCGGAATCCGGCCTTGATGGTTCTGGAGCATCTCTGGATGAGGATATCAGCGATACTATCGATGTAATGCCTTCGGGCTTTACATATACCTGTGGGGATTTTTCTCCATGGTTCATCTCCTTTCCGGTGATGGTCATAAAGAAATTTCATTTCTTTTGGGAAAATGATCATCACCACCCCTTCTACGAATACTTCTTCGGAAGTGACTATATATGATGTATTCCTCAGTATCTGAGGTTTACATATACCTGTGGGGTTTTCGTTCCCCATGGTTCATCTCCCTTCAGCGATGGTTTCAACAGGGAAATGGAATCATCGCTCCCTTTTACAGATCCTTCCCTTAGGGAAGTTCCTATAGGAGGATATTTCCTCCACTCTTGGCCGGCCTATCCGGCTGACTCGACCTCCTTGGGACGTTATCGTCCTTCTGTCAGGATGGCATCAGGGAATGCCATCCTGGCTCCCTCTCTTTGGTAATAACTTTCTACGAAAGCTATTATACAGGTTCTCATTACGGAGCCCAACCAGCTCCAACCCCTTTGGAAGCGGCGCATGTCGCTTCTCTTTTTTTATGCCAGATGGTATGAGCGACGCTCATTAATCATGCGGTTATCCTGCTTCTGTCTTATGGTATCATTCGGACTGAACTGCATCCTATAAAAAATTCAAGGCGCTCTATATTTTTGCGCCGCATCACCACTTCTCACTCCTCACTAAAAAAAGTAGCCCGGGGCTACTTTTTCAAATCCATCCAAACCGCTTACATGCTTCATAGATGCCGTCTTCATCGGCCCGGCTGGTGATGTACTTGGCTTTTTCCTTGAGCTGTGGCTTGGCATTTCCCATCGCAATGGAGAACCATTCGGGGCGGAACAAGGTGCGGTCATTCATGCCGTCGCCAAAGACGATGATGTCTTCATCCGGAATGGCGAAGCGGCGCTGAAGCTCTTTGATGCCGTGCTCCTTATGGATCGGCTCGATGAGCATGGTATCCGCACGGAACCAGACGTGAGGGAGTGGGCCCAAGGGGATCTCCGCTTCCTCCTGCTTGCTGCAGGCGATGAAGATCTTGTGGATGACGGAGGCGGTGTGAAAATCAAAAGCGGGGTCCACTTCCGTCTTGTAGTAGCGGTCTTTCACCTTCTCAAGGTAGCTGTTCGTGGTCGTGATGCGGTATTTCTCATTTCTGATCGCAAGCGCCCAGGGATGCTTCTCGCAGTCGATGGCAGAGAGCATCGCGAAGCAGTCTTCAAGTGCAAGACCTTCATCATAGAGGATCTTGCCGTCTATGGTGACCGCATTTCCTCCATCGGAGACAGCGGCTGTGATGCCAAGGTCACACGCGACCTGCCAGGCATCTGCCTGAATGCGTCCGGTCGCAAGCGAGACGAAGTGCCCTGCCTTTTGGAGGCGTCGGATGGCTTCTCTGGTGCTGTCGGGATAGTCGGCAGTAAGCGGCGTGGTCAGCGTGCCGTCGATATCAAAGAAAAAGTATTTCTTCATAGGGCCTCCTTGGAGAATCATTTTCTTTCATTATACTACATGTTTCCTGTTCCCCAGCCAGATCCCGAAAAGGATCATGACGATGCCGATGATCTGCAGGAAGGAGATCGATTCGCCGAGAAGCAGGACGGAGAAGAAGAGGGCGGCGGGAAGCTCGCTGGCAGCGAGAAGACTGCCGAGGCCGGGGGAGATGTGCGGCATTCCGCTGCTAAAGAGGAGCGGCGGGAGGAAGACACCGAAGAGGGTGAGGGGAATTCCGTAGGGAAGGATAGAGGCAACATGCGCGGGCGATACCGGCAGGTCGGGCGGCAGAAAGAGGAGAACCATCACGAGCGCGCCGCTTACCATGAGGGCACTTTTGGTGATGGGATGGATGCCTCGTCCGATGCGGTTCATGCAGAGAAGGCCGGTGGTGTAGGAAATCGCGGCAGCAAATCCCCAAAGCATGCCGATGGAGAGGGGAAAGGCGGCAGCGCTTCCGACCACGCCCGCGGCCAGTACAGTGCCTGCGAGGACGATCGCGATGGAAAGGAGACGGAGGCGGGTAGGCTTCTCGCGTCGGATCACGCACTCGGCGAGTGTGCCGAGCCAGATGGACTGGAAAAGGAAGATGACGGCGAGCGAAGCGGGCAGGGTCTCCAGCGCGTGGTTATAGAGCATGGTGGTGCCTGAGAGCGGAATACCGGTCAGGAGAAAGGCCAGTGCGGTTTTTTTGGCGGGAAATCTCCGCACGCGGAGAAGCCAGATGGTCCAGAGCAGAAGAAATCCAAGAAAATACTGGATAGAAGAGACGTCATTGATAGAAAAGCCCGCCCGATAGGAGAGCTTGACGAGTGTGGAAATGATACCATAGGAAGCGCCGCCGGCCAAAACGAGTGCGGCATAAAATGTTTGTGACATAGATGAGTGACTCCTTTTATATGAGTCATTATAGCATATGAGCAGCTGGGGATTAGACTAATAGACTAGGAGACTGAGAGATATCAGGATTGTCTACTGCACACAAAAAATAAATTGACAATATACCTATCTATCTATACAATATAAATTGACTACGCAGAGCCATATTTGTTATTATAAAGTATCATTGTTACCCTTGGAAATCGCTGATTAAGGCAACAATTTAATCTGTACTTTTTGGGGTTAGCTCGTGAGGCGGCTCGTCCACTGATTGTGGATGAAAGCTTTGCTCGCCAGTTAGGAGTGAGGAGTTAGGAGTAAGGAGTGCTGGTGCGGCGCATAAAAATATGGAAGCACCGCAGAGTATAGATAGTGGCGATGCCCGAAAGTGGCATTTAGTCACCAGTCACCAGGCACTCGAGGCTCCTAATCCCTAGCTACTAATCCCTAATCCCTGCTTTCAAACTTACGCTAAGGAAAGAGGACATATGGAAGAAACTATGACACAGGATGGGAAAGAGATCCTCTTCGACATCCGTCATTTGACACATACCTTCGAGACGGAGGACGGGAAGACATTCGACGCGCTGTCGGATGTGACCTGCACGATCCCGAGGGGATCCTTCACCGCCATCATTGGCACAAATGGGAGCGGCAAGTCTACACTCGCAAGGCATCTCAATGCCCTGTACCTTCCGACAGCGGGCGAGGTCATCGTAGAAGGCATGAAAACCAGCGACATGGAGCATATCTGGGACATCCGGCAAAAGGTCGGCATGGTCTTTCAGAATCCGGATAACCAGCTGGTCGCGGCCATCGTCGAAGAAGACGTCGCCTTTGGCCCGGAGAATCTGGGTGTACCCGCAGAAGAAATCCGAAAGCGCGTGGACTACGCACTGGAAAAAGTCGGCATGAGCGCCTACCGCACGCATTCACCGGCGATGCTCTCCGGCGGACAGAAGCAGAGGATCGCCATCGCCGGCGTACTCGCGATGCATCCGGACTGCATCGTCCTGGACGAACCGACGGCGATGCTCGACCCTCTGGGACGCAAGGAAGTCATGGATACCATCCATGAGCTGAACCGCTCGGAAGGGATCACCATCGTGCTGATCACCCATTTCATGGAGGAAGCTGTGACGGCGGATCATGTGCTGGTCGTCGACCGCACGAAGCTCCAGATGCAGGGGACAGCACGCGAAGTCTTCTCGCAGGCAGACAAGCTGACGGCCATGGGGCTCGATGTCCCGGTCGCTGCCGATCTTGCCCATGGGCTTCGGAAAAAAGGTTACGAGATTCCTGAAGATTGCATGACAGATGAGGAGCTGGGAGAAGCACTATGTCCATACGCGTCGAACATATAAGTTATATTTATGGCAAGGGATCGCCATTTGAAAAGACGGCCCTGGATGATGTCGATCTCACCATCGAAAAAGGAGAATTCATCGGCATTATCGGTCATACAGGGAGCGGGAAATCGACACTCATCCAGCACCTGAATGGGCTCATCCATCCGACCTGCGGCAAAGTCACCATCGATGGTGTCGACCTTGCCGAGAAATCCAAAGCCGCCGTAGCCAAGCGCCACTCGGTCGGCATGGTTTTCCAGTACCCGGAGCACCAGCTCTTCGAAGAAACCGTCGCTAAAGACATCGCCTTCGGGCCGATGAATCTGGGGTGTGATGAAGAAGAGGCCGGAAAGCGCGTGAAAAGCGCTATGAAATTTGCCGGTCTTGACTACGACACCTTCGCAGGCCGCTCGCCCTTCCGCCTCTCCGGCGGGCAGCAGCGCCGCGTCGCCATTGCCGGCGTCATCGCGATGCACCCGGATTTCCTTATTCTGGACGAACCATCGGCAGGCCTTGACCCCATCGGGCGGCGGGAAATTTTCTCCCGCATCCAGAGCTGGTACAAGAAAGGCGTATTCTCCGTCATCCTCGTCTCGCATAATATGGATGACATCGCACGCCTGGCGACCCGCCTTCTCGTCATGCACAAAGGCCGCCTTGTGCTGGACGGCGAACCGATGGATATCTTCCTCCACCACAGAGAAGAACTGCAGGCCTGCGGCGTCGATGCTCCGCCCCTCACGCAGACACTCCTCTACCTGAAAGAGAAGGGCATCCCCGTGCCGGAAGAGGCAAAAACGACCGAAGAAGCCGTAGAAAAAATGGCAAAGATGCTGGGAGGTAAGACACATGCTCACTGATATGACCCTCGGCCAGTACTATCCCGGCCATTCGTACCTGCACCAGATGGATCCCCGTGCGAAGATCCTCTGTACCATGATCTTCATCGTCGCGATTTTCCTCGCGAATAACCTGTATTCCTACATAGTCGTCGCCGGCTTCACCTTCCTTGCCATCGCCCTCTCCGGCGTACCTGCGAAAATGATCTGGAAGGCCATCAAGCCCCTCTGGGTGATCCTTGTTTTCACCATGCTCATCCACATCCTCACCACCCCGGGGACGGAAATCTTTTCGTGGAAATTCATCCACATCAGCGAAGAAGGCATCAGGAATGGCATCGTCATGACACTGCGCCTCGTCTTCCTCATCGCCTTCTCCTCGCTGCTCACCTATACCACGAGCCCGATCGTCCTGACTGACGGCATCGAAGACCTCCTGATGCCATTCCGTCGCTTCGGGGTACCCGCGCACGAGCTCGCCATGATGATGACCATCGCGCTCCGTTTCATCCCGACACTTTTGGAAGAAACTGACCGCATCATGAAAGCCCAGTCCTCCCGAGGCGCTGACTTCGTGAACGGCAATCTTTGGCAGCGCGCCAAGAACATGATCCCACTCCTTGTCCCGCTCTTCATCTCCGCCTTCCGCCGCGCCGACGACCTCGCGACCGCCATGGAAGCCCGCTGCTATCGCGGCGGCGAAGGACGTACCAAGATGCACCAGCTCTCCTACACATGGCGGGATAGAAATGCCTTCATCGCCATTGCCCTCGTGACCGGCGCCCTCATCGCGCTGTATGTAGTCATGAGATAGAATGGGGCGTGGGGTTAGCCACATGGAATCCTGAAGTTTGAAAGCAGGGATGAGTAGCTAGGGATTAGAAATGAGCGGTGATCGAAATAGCGCAATTGGTACGCTGACCGTTCTGCAAGGAAGATCTCTCGGCTACGCTCGAGATGACGGCGCGAAGCGCTATCAAAATTTCGCGGCGCTTCTGATTTTTATGCGCTACACCATCCCCGCCCTACCTATAGAACCTGCTGAACCTCTTTTAAACGCAATTAAGGGGAACTCCTAATCCCTAATCCCCAGTCACTAGCCATTATTTTTCCCGAAGGACTATCCCATGCGAAATATCTGGATCACCGTTTCCTACGAAGGAACAAACTATGCCGGCTTCCAGCGCCAGCCCACCCGCATGACCGTGCAGGAAATGCTTGAGAATACACTCCTTCAGCTGACGGGAAAGAAGACAACCATTTACTTCGTCGCTCGCACCGATGCCGGCGTCCATGCCTATGGGCAGGAGTGTACCTTCTACACCGAGTCCCGCATCCCCGGAGATCGATTTGTCCACGCCATGAATGCCCTCCTTCCGCGCGATATCCGCGTCCGCCAAAGCCGGGAGATGGACGAAGACTTCTCCGTCCGCCGCCGCAACTTCGGCAAGACCTACGGCTACCTATTGACAGAGAGCCGCGAAGCCTCGCCCTTCCTCGTGCGTACCATCTGGCGCACTGGTAAGCAGCTCGACCTTGCCAAAATGGAAGCAGCCGCCAAAGTCTTGGAAGGCCGCCACGACTTTACTTCCTTCCGTGGGAACAACGCCGTCCCCTCCGATCCCGTGCGGCTTGTCCATGAGATCCGCCTTCGGAAAGTGGGGCCCCTCATCTGGATCTACGTCACCGGCGAAGGCTTTCTCTACCACATGGTCAGAAATATCGCCGGCGCTCTCGTTGATGCCGGGAGCAGCGTCCTCACTCCGGATGATCTCAAACGGATTTTGGAAGTCCGCGACCGACGAGAGCTCGGTCTCACCGCTCCGGCGGAAGGCCTCGCCCTTCTCAAAGTCTATTTCCGGCCGATCACGAAAGAAGCGATCGATGAGACATTGCAAGAGCCTCTCTACCCCTGGTGCGGCGCATAGAACAGAGGGCGTGATGCAAAAGCATCACGCCCTTTTTGTATGAGTGATTTCTTAGCCGTTAGAAGAGTAGACAAAACTATGCTGATCAAAGTCCTTCTGCCGCTTTGAATGTAAGAGGACATAATAGATGATTGTGATCGACGGTAAAGGCCTCAATGGGGAGAAGGCCGATGCCATCGAACTGTATACCCGCGCAGCAAAGATCCTGGGGCAGATCAAAGCAGAGACGTTTCAGGTGACGACGGGCGCGAATGTCATTGATGCTAAAAGTGGTACAGTAGCGGCCATCGAAGGCAGCGGGTTGAAGCCGCTAAAGCTGATCATGAACAATGGCGCTGTGTTGTACCAAGAGATTGGAGCATTGCAGCCGTTTAATTGGACAGCTTCAATTAGTGGACATGTTCACGGAGGAAACAAATGATAAAGAATTTGCCTTCAAAAAAAATATGTTTTGGATTGATTCTGCTCATAATAGTGTATCACGTTATATTTGGAGGAATACGGATAATTATTGACTTCAAGTACCCTAATGGGTGGTATGACAATACAATTGAAGCTTTTGGTGAAAAATTGAGGATTTTGGTATTTGAGAATCAAAAGAATTTGAAGATATGGGAAATGGTAGATACTCGACCTGAAGATATTGATCTCAAATATACAGAATTGGAGTGCAATGTATATTCGATGGAAACCCAAATGGGGTGGTTTTATCAGTACAAAACTTTTTACGTGTACGGTCGAAATGGGTTTTGGGCAATTCAAGCAGATCCATTTCATATCAAGCTGTTACGAAATCAAGATATGCCTACTAAGGATGCACAGGAATTGGATGAGACGATTGTGAAGTATAATGCCTATGGGAACCAGTTTACCGTAGTCAAGGATGAGTCCGACTTGACAGTAGAAGAACAAAATGCGTATGTACACTTAAAGGAAAAGGCACAACCTAGGATTGAGGAGTTAAAAGAGCAAGGGTTGTATCCGTAACGGATACTCTCGAAGCCAAGAAAGACATGACAGAGAACAGCGACAATTACATCCGCACTTATAGAAAAACAGAGACGGCAAACACACTCGCGGCCGGGAAAAACATCACCCTCGCCGCGGGTGAGAATTTGAGTGCCAGAAATACAACGGTACTTTCAGAAAACGGTCAAATAACTGCTGCCGCCAAGGGTGACGTGAACCTGGAAAACGGCTATAATGAGTCCAGGGACGACTACGGCCTGAAATACAAAGAACGCGGTCTCCTCTCGAACAAGACCACAACGATCAAGAGCCGTGATGAAAGCAAGACCGTGACAGCCTCGCCCCTTTCGGGAGATGCCGTGCAGATCACCGCAGGTGGGAATAGGCGGAAGTAGTATAGTTGGGGTAAGTATTTCAAAAGGAGTCGGCGCTGATGCACCTATTACTGCTGAACTAGTTACAGAGACAGCTGCTGGTACTAATGTTTCTTGGCGATATACTGAATATATCGGGAATATTCACGATTAAACTGTGTCCATAGGAACAAAGTATGGGGATAGAGAAATTGGTATAGCGAGTGGCGCAGGGTTATCTGATTCCGGAATTGTTAATTATACAGAGTTCGTTTGTAATATAAATGACTTATAAGCAGGTGAATTCTATGAAAATATCTAATGATGCAAAAATGACAGTATGTTCCATTGCAGTTACATTGAGTATATTGTTAATTACTTTGGGCGTATATTTGGGAACACAATACCTAGATGAAAACTATGTAAAATATGATGTTGAACAGATGCTTAATGTATGTAATCAAATACCCGATCCCACAGAACGAAAAGAGGAAACAATTACTATCGATAAGAGATGGATTGTAAAGTCTGTTATTGCTAATCGCATATATCCGCAACTTTCAAACCAAGATGGTATTCAATTTTTTTCGGATTATGCTATAAGACATGGATGGGTTATTTGTAAAAGTAGATGGGGAGAAAATAAAAGGGGGGATAAGATATATTATTTGACGTTAAAGAAGAAAGACATTAGTTGCTATATTGCACATGAAGAATTTTCTGAAAAATGGAGAATATGGATTCAAAAAGATGATATTTTTAGGAAAATGGGACTATAAAAAGATGGTGTACTACTCATGCAAGTAACCCTGACATCGGATAATGACATTAACGCAAGAAATACCACAACCGCCAGTGAACGCGAGACTATTACAGCAAAAGCTGGTAATGGTGTAATTATCGAAAAATGGTTACAACGAAGCCGCGGACGACTACGGCCTGAAATACAAGGAACGCGGTCTCCTCTCCAGCAAGACCACAACGATCAAGAGCCGTGATGAAAGCAAGACCGTGACAGCCTCGACCCTTTCGGGAGATGCCGTGCAGATCACCGCAGGCGGGAATACAAATGTCACCGGTTCAAACGTGGTAGGCACACATGACGTCGCGATTTTTTCCGGCAAAGATACGTCCATTTCCAGCGCGGAAGAGTACGAACGGCATGACTACACCAAGCAGGTCAAGAAGAGCGGCCTGCTCTCGGGTGGCGGACTCGGTTTTACCATCGGGACGGAGAAACGGAAAGATCAGTATAGCGATGCTGACCTTCTTCAGAAGTCATCGACCGTGGGAAGCGTCAGTGGGAATGTGTCGATCGAATCAGGCAACAAGACGGAAATCGGCGCATCAGCCGTACTCGCAGGGAAGGACATTTCTATCACAGGCGAGAATGTACAGATTTCCAGCAAAGACAATGTGTATCATAGCGAAGAAAAGCACGAGTATAAAAAGAGCGGGCTCACTGTCTCTGCTACGGGTGGAGCAGTAGCAGTTCTGAGTGATGCTCTGGCTTATGCAAAAAAGGCTTCCAATGCTAGAGATAAACAGCTGAAAGCACTTTATGGCGCAGAAGTCTACCAGACAATAGCAAAAGGAAAAGATGTCTTGAAAGATCTGTCAGGGAAAGGAATGCCCGGAGTCAGCGTAGGAATCGGAACCAGCTCTTTTAAAGCAGAAACACACACGGAAACTATAGAAGCAGTAGGAAGTAATCTATTGGCGAATAACGACATTCATATCACTGCCAAGAAAGATATTGTGATGAAAGGTTCTCAAGCAATTGGGAAAGATGTTTCTATGAAGGCTGGAGAAAATATCACCCTCAGTGCAGCAGAAAATAGAAGCTCTAGTGACACGAAAGAAAGCAGCAAAAGCAGCCAGGCAGGTATGAGTTTTGCACCTACAGGAAATAGCTTCTATGCCAATGCAAGCAAAGGACAGGGCAATGAAACAGAAGGGATCTTCACCCATACCAGCAGCCAAGTCATTGCCAGAAAGGATCTGACCACCGAAAGCGGAAAAGATACAACCTTACGTGGCAGCAATGCCTATGGAGATAAAGTGACCATCAAGGCGGGCGGAAATCTGACCGTTGAAAGTGTACAGGATAAGGACAGCTATACATCTCATAATGAAAGCAAAGGCATGGGATTGAGCATTGGCAGTATGAAGAAGACAATCGATAATAACAAAATGAAATCCAGTCTAAAAGGTGGCTTGGCTGTTGGTATGTCCAAGAGCAACATAGATTCCACCTATGAAAGCGTGACAAACCAAGCTGGCATCACTGCCGGCAGCCAAGGCTATGAGGTCTCTGTCAAAGATACTACCCATCTCAAGGGTGGCTTGATAGATAGCCATGCAAGCCAAGACAAAAACACCCTTACCACAGGTACATTAGTATGGGAAGATATAGAGAACAAGGCAGACTATAAAGCAACCGCGAGCGGCAGAAACTATGGTGCCAGCTGGTCTCCGAAAGAAACTGTCGGTGATAAGAAGGTCGGCGGTTTGACCGGTGGTACTAGTCCGGTTAAATCACAACCGGTCAAGGGCAAAGCAGAAAGCACAACAAAATCTGCTGTTTCAGAAGGGGCGATTACCATCACAGATAAAGAACACCAGAAACAGGATATTTCTGACCTTAATCGAGATACAAAGAATACCTTGAATCAGTTGGAAAAGATTTTTGACAAAGAGAAGGTACAAGAACGACAAGCACTGGCTAACGAATTTGCCAAACTGGGAGCCGAAAAGATTGGTGATATTGCCAAAGAAAAAGGCTGGGACAAGAATGATACCAGAAGAACCTTGCTCCATGGGCTTTTAGGTGGTATCACAGCTAAACTAGGCGGGAACAATGTACTGTCTGGTGTCATGGCAGAAGGTGGTATGGAAAGTTTGCAGCCATTGTTGGACAATTTTCTGAAAGACCATCCGGATATGCGAGAAGAAGTGTCTAGCATTTTCGGATATTGTGCAGGAAAACTCTTTGGTGGAGATGGAGATGTGGGCGCTGCTACGGCCTGGAATGGGACGAAGTTCAACTGGCTTACCCATGACCAAATGGATGAATATGCCGAAGAAATGAAGCAGACTAAGACAGAAAAAGAACAAGAAACAGTTATAGAAAAGTGGCTTCATATCAATGCACTGCAAGGAGATAATTGGTTAAATGCTCAAGGAAATGGCGATTTTACAGATTTGTCTGGTGAAAAAGGGACATTGGTTAGAGCAGATCCATTAACTGCTCCAGGCAGCACGTTTGACTGGAGCAGTTCTGCTTCTAATACGCTCAATGGAATGGCATGGGATAAGAGTGGAGAAATCTTGGCTTCTACAGGGCTGACTTGGGGAACAGCAAACTGGTTTGAGGCCAATTATGATCTAAGTCGGGAAGAAGCTGAAACGATAGGGAAAAATATAAGTAGTGCTACAACCAAGGTTTGGGGCAGAATAAATTACTTGAAATCGGTAAGTGATAACCATCAACGGTATAAGTCATGGCAAACAGCATTAAAGGCAGATGCCTATGATACATTACCCATCTCATTTGGTATTTTAGGCACAGCTGGAGGCACGTGGCTTGGAGGGCCATATTGGGGATTGCTTTTAGGTGGAGCTAGCGCAGGATTTACCAGTGATTATGTAGAGCGCGTTAAGTTGGAGTGGGAGAAGAACGAACATGATCAGAATACCTCTGCAACAAATAATGGAGGGAAATGATTATGTATAGAAAGGGTCCAGCATTTGATGTATTTCTGATCATAATTTGTATCTATCTTATCAAGACTTTCTTTCTAAAAAAGGACTTATCAATACAGGAAAAGTTTTGGATAGAACATTCTAATCCTTTGATAAGGAACCTGTTTGTATTTTCCGTATTAATGGAAATTGCATATGTGTTTCTATGCGATATTGGAATATTGCAAGGGGCGTATTATTTGTATGTAAGTGGTTTAATGTTATTCAACGTATTACTGTCATTATCGGGAATTTGCTTTTTACGAATGAAGTTTGGTCCTAAAAATTGGAAATATCGTTATGGAACGAAAATGGGGTTGGAAGCAATTGTTAGCATGGTATTGATATATGTATTAATGTATTTCTTTTGGGATTACTAAGCGCCTTATTAATTGGTGTGTGATTGAAGTCTTGATGGATGTCGGCATTGCCTAAGCAAAATAGATGTGTATAAGGTGGTAAGAAATGATTGCCTATAAAACAAATGGTTGTGGGATGTAAATGCAAATATAAAAGTGAGCCATTTAGGGCAATAATGGCCGTGAAAAGGTGAGCCACATTTGGTTGGCATCCCATATCATTGGATTAGACGTAAGAGTGATGAGCTTTGCAGGCTCATTGCTCTTTTGCACTTTCCGCATGCGAAAAAACAAAATTTGTTTTCCTGATAAACCATGCTATAATACGAGTAGAGTACTAAAAAAACGAAAAGAGTACTGGAGGAATCATTATGGATGAACAGCTGATCGCGGCGGCGAAGGAAGAGATGCGGCTGCACTCGGTCAAATTCACGATGGACGATATCGCAAGAAAGCTCCATATCTCGAAAAGCACGCTGTACCAGAAGGCGTCTTCGAAGGCGGTGCTGATCCGCATGGTGTGTCTGGCAGATCAGGAGGCGTTTCGGAAGGCGAAGGAAGCGCTGATGAGGAAGAAGGACACGGCGCGCGGGCGGCTGCTCTCGTACTGCCGCCTTTTTGTGGAGACGCTGTGGGCGATGCCGGATGGGTTTTATCAGGATATAGAGATCCATTATCCGGAGATCTGGAAGATGTGGATGGATTTCAAGTATGAGGAGTTCGACTATATGATGGAGCTCCTTAAGGCCGGGGTCGCGGCGGGGGCTTTTCGTGAGGTGAATTTGACGATCCTTCGCATGATCCTCATCACATCGACGCACAATCTGAATGATGCGGATTTCCTTCGCGAGCAGAATATGACGGGGACGGATGTGATGAATGTGCTCGAGGATATCATTTTGCATGGGATAGAGAAGTAAGGTTAATGGGTTCAAGGTTAGCCCCTCGGGCGTGCTGCCCCTTGATTGTGAATGAAAGCTCTGCTCGAATGAGAAATTAGAAATGAGAAATGCGAAATGGTGGTGCGGCGCATAAAAATATGGAAGCGCCGCAGAGGTTTGAAACTAGCGGGTTTCTCGTATCGCAAACCTAATCCCTAGCCACTAATCCCTAGCTACCAGTCACTAGTCACTCGAGGCTCTTAATCCCTAATCCCCAATCCCTAATCCCTAATCCCTAATCCCTAATCCCTAGTCACAAGTCCCTAGTCACCAGTCACCAGTCACTTTTATCATACAAGGAGTCAGTCTATGAAACGTTTAGCTATGTATATCGGTGTGATGCTTATAGGTGCTTCGATCGCGCTGTCGGGGTGCGGAGCAGAGAAGGCAGCGGCGCCAAAGGCGCCTTTGGTGAAGTCGATGGTCATCGGTGAGACGGAGTCGGGCGTGAAGAATACGTTCTCCGGCACGGTGCATGGTTTTTTTGAATCGCCTCTGGCATTTCAGGTGGGAGGCCGGATCATGCAGCGCTATGTCACATCCGGTGAGCGGGTCAGTGCCGGGCAGGCGCTCTTCAAGGTAGACTCGAAGGATGCAGAGGAGCAGGCAGCGGCGGCGCGTTCGCAGCTGAATGCGGCGGAAGCATCGTATCGCCTCGCGCAGTCGACGCTGGCGCGGTATGAGAAGCTGCACTCGGTGTCAGCGATCTCTGATCTTGCCATTGATCAGACGAGAAATCAGGCGGAGCTTGCAGCGGCGCAGCTCGAGTCCGCACAGGCGGCGCTCTCGCGCGCGGAGAATAATCTTGGTTTCACGGTGCTTTCGGCAGATCGCGATGGGATCGTCGGCGCGACGCTCTATGAGGTGGGGCAGGTCGTCGCGGCGGGGACACCGGTGGTGTCGATCATCAATGATTCGCAGATGGATGTCTACATTTCTTTGACAGAAAAGCAGTATCGGGAGTATTCGGTGGGGATGCCGTGTACGGTGACATTCTGGGCGCTGCCGAATGTGAGCGTAGAGGGGCGCGTGCGCGAAGTAGCGGCTGCACCGAATGCGCAGACGGGGACATATGATGCAAAGGTGACTTTGGTCGAGCCGCCGGAGGATATCGCTGTCGGCATGACGGCAGAAGTGAAATTTGGTGACAGAGGAGTCGGCAAGGGCATCATGATCCCGCTTTCTGCGATGGCGACGCAGGATCAGAAGCCGTCTGTCTGGGTGATCCGGGATAACAAGGTGACGCTGACGCCGGTCAAGGTGGGGCGCTACGGCGAGGATACGGTGGAGATCATCGAAGGACTTGCCAAGGGTGACCGCATCGTGACGGCGGGCGTTTCGAAACTGGCTGAAGGAGAAGAGGTACGCGTATGAAAGGGCTGAATCTGGCAGAGTGGGCCATCAAGCACAAGCCGGTGGTCTATTTCTTCATTTTCTTCATCCTCCTGGGAGGCTTGTGGTCGTATTTCCATCTGGGGCGCAGTGAGGATCCGGACTTCACCATCCGTCAGGCGGTGGTGTCGGCGGCCTGGCCGGGCGCGACAGCGGAGCAGATTACCGAGCAGGTGACGGATCCGCTCGAGAAAAAGCTCCAGGATACGAAGGGGCTGGACTATCTGAAGTCCTTCACGCATGATGGCAAGACGGTCATCTATGTGAATCTGAAGGACTCGGTCAAGAAGGAGGATATCCAGACGCGCTGGCATGAGGTGCGAAATCTCGTGAATGATGAGAAGGCAGCTCTTCCCGCCGGTGTGTACGGTCCGTATGTGAATGACCGCTTTGATGATGTCTATGGCTCGATCTATGCAGTGACGGGGGACGGCTTTTCCTATGAGGAGAAGCGTAAGTCGGCGGAAATGCTGCGCCGTCGTCTCGCCGCTGTCGAAGATGTGCAGAAGGTCGAGCTTCTGGGGGTGCAGGAGCAGAATATGTACATCGAGATGGATCAGAATAAGCTCGCCTCCTTCGGGATGAATCCATCCGATGTATTCCGCGTCCTTCAGCAGCAGTCGGCGATGATGCCTGCAGGGACGATCCATACATCGTCTCGCAATGTGGCGATCCGCGTGGACGGTCTCTTAGGCAGTGTGGAAGCCTTGGAGAATATCCCGATCCATGTGGGCGAGCGGAGTTTCCATCTGGGCGATGTGGCAAAGGTCACGCAGACCTACACGACGCCGGAGTCTTCCCTTTTCTATTTCAATGGAAAACCGGCGATCGGTATCGCGGTCTCGATGCGGGTGGGCGGGAATAACCTGACGCTCGGGGACAATCTCAATCGGGAGATCGAGCGATCGAAGGCAGACCTTCCGGCGGGCATGGACATCGGGCTCGTGGCGGATCAGCCGAAGGTGGTGAATGAGTCCATCCATGATTTCACGGAGTCGCTCTTGGAGGCCATCGTGATCGTCATGGCGGCGTCCTTCCTCTCGCTCGGACTTTGGAGCGGCATCGTGCTGGCGCTCTGTATCCCGGTCGTCGTGTGCGCGACATTCCTCTTCATGAAATGGCAGGGGATCGATCTGCATATCGTGTCTCTGGGAGCGCTCATCGTCTCCCTCGGCCTTCTTGTCGATGATGCGATCATCGTCATCGAGATGATGCAGGTGAAGCTCGAAGAAGGCATGGACCGCCTGTCAGCGGCGGAAGCGGCCTATAAGAGCTGCGCGAAGCCGATGCTCGCCGGGACGCTCATCACGGCTGCGGGCTTCATCCCCGTCGGGATGGCAGAAGGCCAGACATCGGAGTACTGCGCGGCACTCTTCTGGGTCATCGCAGCAGCCCTTCTCCTCTCCTGGGTGGCATCCATCTTTGTCAGCCCGGTCTTGGGATACAAATTTATTCAAGTAAAAACAAAGGAAGAGAAGGAGGCACGCGAAAAGGGGAAAAGCTGGAAATCATCCATCGGAGACAAGGCGTACCGGATCTTCTACAAGCTCATTGCGCTCTGTATCCATTTCAAGAAGACAGTCATCGTGGGGACTGCCGGCCTTTTCTGTCTGACGCTTGCGATGATCCCCTTGGTGAATCAGGAATTCTTCCCCGACTCGGTGCGTCCGGAGATCATTCTGGATGTGAATCTCCCCTCAGGGGCTTCCATACAGGAAACAAAGCGTGTCATGAACGGCATCGCCGATACACTCTATGGGGATGAGCGTGTATCCTCCTTCTCGACATACATCGGCGATACCGCGCCGCGTTTCATCCTGCTCTTTGATCCCAAAGCACCGGAAGACGGGCATGGGCAGATGATCATCGTCGCGACAGACCAGAAGAGCCGTGATGCGCTTCGTAAGGAGATCCTGGATACGGTGACGGAGAAATATCCGGATGCACAGGCACATACCCGTCTCATCACGACCGGCCCGCCGTCCGAGTATCCGGTGATGTTCCGTCTGTCGGGCGAATCCATCGATGAGACGGTGAAGCTGGCTTCCGAAGCACTCTCCATCATGAAGCAGAATCCGAATGTCACGAATGCGAGCCTCGACTGGCCGCAGGAGACACCGACACTGAAGCTCAAGATCAATCAGGACAAGGTGCGCGAGCTGGGGATCGATAACTATGCGGTATCGCAGGATCTCTACGTGAAGCTCTCCGGCTACAAGGTGGCTGAGTCGTATCAGGGCGATCAGCTCATTCCGATCTCCTTCAAGCTGGAAGGAGACAATGTAGCGCGTCTGGCCAGCCTCGACTCACTGCCTGTCCATGTGGGAAATGGCCGCTACGTGCCGCTTGGCGAATTTGCAGATCTGTCCTATGAAAATGAGACAAGCACCATCTGGCGCAGGGATCTGAAGCCGACCATCACGCTTCGGGCAGATGTAACAGGCGGAGCCAAGGCAGACTCCGTCTCCATGGCGCTCTATGATACGGATCTCAAAGCCTTCCGGGCCGGCCTGCCGGAAGGGGTGACATTCGAGAAGGACGGATCGCTTGAGTGGAGCGAGAAGTCCATGACCTACATCGTAGGCGCCATGCCTATGATGGTCTTCTTCGTCCTCATGGTATTGATGTTCGAGCTGGGAAATATTCCCAAGCTCATCATGGCTGTCGTGACCGGACCGCTCGGACTCATCGGCGCGATCCTGACACTGCTGGTGACGCGGCAGGCGATCGGCTTCGTCGCCATCATCGGCTTTGTGGCGCTCTCCGGCATGGTCATCCGAAACAGCATCATCCTTCTGGATCAGATCCGCCAGCATCTGGAAAGCGGGAAGACACCGTATGACGCCGTCGTCGAGTCGGCGGCGCTCCGTTTCCGCCCCATCATGCTCTCTTCGGTGACGGATGTCCTGGGCTTCGTGCCCCTGATTCCGAATCCCTTCTGGCGCCCGCTCGCCGTCTCCTTCATCGGCGGTCTTCTCCTTGCGACCGCGATCGGACTCCTCGTCGTACCTGCCATGTACTGCTGGTGGTACAAGGTGAAAGAGCCCTGCGAGCAATAGGCATTCGGTAAAAATGAAAGGAGCTGTGAAGAAATGAATCCTCATTTCTTCACAGCTCCTTTTTACTTTACTTTCATTTGGTTCAGGGTTCAAGGTTCATGGTTCATGGTTCAGGGTTCAAGGTTCAAGGTTCAGGGTTCAGGGTTCAAGGTTCAAGGTTCAGGGCTCTAGTGGCGGCTTCGCCGCCTTTTTTTAGAAGATGGTATTCTCATATCGCAGCCTTCCTCGCTAGGTAATGCTATTAAGTTAAGCGGCAGAACGTTCTTGGCTCCCCATCGGGGGA
>ERZ1034730.328-NODE-328-length-18982-cov-16.081260_pt1 | contig 18982 bp, 10 predicted proteins | sample MGYA00520650_ERZ1034730 | MGnify/ENA primary metagenome ERZ1034730 (study PRJEB33766, sample SAMN09781702) | gut metagenome | biome: gut microbiome | host: Homo sapiens | place: Madagascar | study: EMG produced TPA metagenomics assembly of the PRJNA485056 data... | reverse complement strand
TCCCCCGCGGCAGATGGAACGCGAAAATGAGATGATCGTTATTTCACATCGCCTTGTTTTATTTCCTCTTTCCATCTTCCTTCTTTCGTTTCTGTCTCATGTTCCGCCCCTTGTGTCCGAGCGCTTTATGCTCTTTCTTCTTGGTCGGCTTGTACATGCCGGGCGTCACGACCTTCTTCTTCGGCTTGCCTGCCTTCACGCGGCGGACATTTCCCTTCTCATCATAGCGGGTGATGGTCTCTTCAATGGATTTTTCCAGCTTCCGGAGAAGGAATCCATCTTCCGGCGTCGCATAGGTGATGGCGATCCCCTTCGTACCGGCGCGGCCGGTGCGGCCGATGCGATGGATATAGTATTCGAGATTTCTTGGGATCCCGTAATTGAAGACATGCGTAATGCCTTCGACGTCAAGCCCGCGTGCCGCGATATCGGAGGCAACGAGCACCTGAATGCGTGCTTTCTCAAATTCGCGAATGACCTGATTTCTCTGGCTCTGGCTCATATCCCCATGGATCTCATCCACGATGAAGTCCGTCTCCTCCTGCAGCTTGCCGGCGAGCTCATGCGCTTCCTCACGGGTATTCGTGAAAACGACGGCCATGTACGGATTCATCTCCGTCAGATGACGGACGAGGAGCTTGAACTTGCGCGGGAGAGTCGTCTCATAGATGCGCTGCTCGACCGTCGATGCAGTCGCTTTTTCTGCGACATCAAGGAAGGACGGGTGGTGCATATACTTTCTGGCGAGGCGCTTCGCATCGTCAGGCATCGTCGCCGAGAAGAGCAGGAGCTGGCGCTTCTTCGGCGTCTCATCGATCAGGGCTTCGATATCTTCGCGGAACCCATTCGCCAGCATCTGGTCGGCTTCATCCAGGATGACCGTCTTCACATTCGAAAGGTCGAGGCTCTTTCTGCGGATATGATCCAGAAGGCGCCCGGGTGTCCCGATGATGACATGCGGATCACGCTTCAGCTTCTGCAGCTGGTTCTCGATCGTGCGTCCACCGATGATATCTGCTCCATCCACACCGCACTCGATGGCAAAGGGACGCATCACATCAAAGACCTGCTTGGCAAGCTCGCGGGTCGGTGTCATGATAAGCACCTGCGTCATGGCTTTGTCTGTTTCTACGCGCTGAATGACCGGCAGCAGATAGGCCAGCGTCTTCCCTGTCCCGGTCTGCGAACGGCCGATCAGATCACGTCCCTTGAAAGCGTTTGGGATCGCGGACATCTGGATGGGCGTCGGGGTCTTGATCCCCTGTGTCTTCAAAAGTTTCGTCAGCGTCTCATTCACGCCGAGCGCAGCAAATACGTTCATAGGTCCTCCTGTAAATGGGTTGGTTGTATGGAAATGCGTAATTTAAGGTTTATGGTTCAGGGTTCAGGGTTCAGGTGGCGGCTTCGCCGCAATGATGTATGAGGCGATGCCCGAAAGTAGTATTCAAGTCATTAGTCCCTCGAGCTTCCTAATTCCTAGTCACCAGTCACTGGCAGCCCCTTTTCTTATTGATTCTTCCCCAGCACCACGCTGAGGTCTTTATATCCTGCTGCCCCATTGAGCTCTTCCTTCGCGGCTGCATTCACCAGATCATCGATGGCATATAGGAGCGGCGCTTTGCCTTCGTCGGGGGTGAAAAGCATCAGGACATCGAGTCCTTCACTTCCGGGGAAGAAATAGGAGCGGCAGTACATGGGGAGCTTCATCCCCTCCGCATTGTATGTGATCAGCCCGCCTGCGGTATAGACATAGGCCTCATCGACATCTAGGCGGCGGAAAGGCTCCAGCCGAGAAAGCTCCACCTTGATCGAAGAATCCGCAGCGGGGCCGATGGCATTGCGAGCCAGACTCAGTACCGTCTCTTCGATCCCCTTCCGAAGAGGGGATGCCGGATTTAAGAGTGCGCGGTTCATCTGCGTCAGCCGGCGCCAGACATGTTCATCACGATTCATCTTGAAATACGGCTTCAGCGCTTCCGCCATCTCTACAGGGAGCAGCGCGCGAATGATATAGCCGGATGAGAAGCTCTGCTGTTTTTCCAATGTATACTGCAGTTGTCCCATCTGATAGGGAATGTCTTTCTCCATAAAATGGAGCGTCTCCGTCCCCGCTGCCTCCCGGTAGGTGAAGCCTTTGGGAAGCGAAGCAGCTGCGACGGCATTCATATCATACGCTTCTCCCCCCGCAGAGATCCCGCAGGCCAGTGCGAGCGTGAGAAGCAAACATTTCCATTTCATGGAAAATCCCCTTTCAAAAGTAAATGCAGCAGTAAAAAAGCTTACGCTGTCCTGCCTAGATGGAGCGCGCATCATAAAGCGGAAGCACCGCGCATTTTGAAATCATCGCTTCGCTGCTATCTCATCTCTTCATCCGATAGAATCCATACAGCAGGCGATCCGACAGCTGTTCGGCCGCCGCGTGGCTGCCATTCACCTCGATCAGATAGTACTTATCCCCCGCTTTCAAAAGATTGGCAGAGATCCAGAGGGGAAACGACAAGCCCTTTTCATTCGTCAGGATGACCTTCGCCTCCTGTCCCCAGCGGTAGGTACCGTCTTCATTTTTGAAAGCACGCCAGGGGACGAATTTCAAGATCTTCACGTGTATAGATGGACCTTTTTTCTCAGAGAGCACCTGATCCACCAATGCCTGAAACTCCGATGTCTGGATCTTTGGCATTCCAAAGAGCGAGGTCGGACGCTTGGCATCCTCAAGGAAAGCCGTAGACCAGAAGCGGGCTGCCTTCGGATGCCCCTCATGGAAGAAATCCTTCTCCGTCCCCGAGATGACATAGATGCCCGCACTGTATGTCCCGCGCACATCCGTCTTGCGTATCTGGTACATGTGCATCGAGTCATAGGGATACGGTGCTTTCTCCGGATACAGCTGCATACCTGGCGGTACCGTCAAGATCGACCACATCGCAGCACGCGCCGATCTCCCATAATTTTTCCGGTGTGTCCCTTCGATCATGAACCGAGAAAGCTCTGACCCGCCGCCATCCGTGACCGTCACGTCCTTGGGAAATGGCAGGCGGCCGAGCCCATCGATCACAAGATCCTCCGCGGAAGACAGCAGGAAGCCGCCAAAGACAAGCACCGCGGAAAGCGCGAGTGGAAACAGTTTTTTTATCATGGCGTCTCCTTGAAAAAATGAGCGGAAAAAGGTTCAGGGCTAGCCCGTAGGGCGGCTCTCCCTTTGATTTTTGGGGTGAAAGCTTTGCTTGAATGAGAAATCGTGGTGCGGCGCATAATAATATAGAAGCGCCGCGAAGTAAGAAAAATTGATGCCCGTATACACCATCATATTTATTCTATTGTAGAGAATCTCAAAGAAATACGCAAGAGGGCGCAATCAAAAAGCCCCTTCCTATTTGGGAGAGGCTTCGCCACGTTTTTTACGTTCTCACTGCACGCATATTGAAATAGTTTTCCGTAACGCAAGTAAGTCTGCTATTGTTTTTTTATCGTGATCACTGTTCCATGCGGTTTCGCTGGATTCATCGCATCCGCTAATCCGTCGAGCGTAGTAATTAAATCCGTATCTGCCGTCACTCTTGCTTCAAACAAAGTCCCTGCTTTATACGTTACATTCTTTCCTTTCATCAGAAATCCGCCCACAGTAGATGCCAATAAAGCTACAGCAACAGCACCACCATCGCTTCCAGCCTCTTTTTTGGTTGTATACTGAAGCGGAATCTTAACTCCATTGACTGCATTCAAGTAGTTAATCTGAAATTCTAATTTTCCTGATCTGCCAAAAAATCCGCTCTTTGTTGCTTTAGTAACGACACCATACACTTCAGTCCCTGCCGGAGCTACAACGACATCATTGACTATCAGATTCTCTTTTAACGTCAGCGGAACTGGCATCCCCGTTTTTATGTGTTTAGAAGAAATATCCTGAGTTAATTCAACGGTCAGAATGGTATTTTTGGGAATGTACGCATGATTCGCCGGAATGGTGCTAATTTCCATCTTTTTTTCCGGATGCAAAATCGCCTGCGTTCTTTCTTTTATATCAGGAGCATTCGCTTCATGTTCCGCTTTAATCACTGGTATATCATTACTTGCCGTTGTACGTTCGGCATAAGATGCAACAGGATTTGACACAGAAAAGAGAAATGTACTTACGCAAAGTACACCAATAACCAGCTTTGACATTTTAGGCTTCATCGGCACGTCCTCCAATATAAAATTATTTTCTTGATTATAGCATAACTTTTCCTCAAAATAGACAAAAAATATTGAATTTCATGTCCAACTTCGCTGCAATCATCTTCTAGGCGCTGTTCTTAGCGTTTCATTCACATCGTGTACTTGTTCTGGCTCGAAGGCTAACATATATAAAGCATAAAGCACTCCCCCTACTATGAGAATCATTAACAAATATCCACCAAGGGTATCATGATATTCTGCCATTCCCCTATTACCTTATCTACCCCTTCGAAGCCGAAAAAGCTGCCTCCATTGAACCCATTGAACCTCGAACCCATCAAAAAAGCAGTCCTCCCAAATAGAGGACTGCTTTTTTATGATGCATCAATTATTCCGCATCGGATCCGGTTTCGAAGGATTCACCCTTATGGATGACATTCAGCTTGCGGTAACGGGACATGCCTGTACCAGCCGGAATAAGTTTGCCGATGATGACATTTTCCTTGAGGCCGAGGAGCGGATCTTCCTTGCCTTTGATCGCTGCTTCGGTGAGGACACGGGTGGTTTCCTGGAAGGAAGCGGCAGAGAGGAAGGAGTCCGTCGCAAGAGCTGCCTTGGTGGTGCCAAGGAGCAGGTTTTCGCCGACGGCTCTTTCTTTGCCTTCGTCGTCAAGACGCTGGTTCATCGCACGGAATGCGACGATATCGACAGTCTCGCCCGGGAGCCAGCCGGAACCGCCCGGTTCAGTGATCTTGATCTTACGCAGCATCTGATGAACGATGATCTCGATGTGTTTATCGTTGATTTCTACGCCCTGGCTGCGGTAGACCTTCTGGACTTCCTTGACGATATAGTTCTGGGTCGCCTGTACGCCAAGGACATCAAGGATATCGTGCGGGTTGACGTTACCTTCGAAGAGGCGGGTGCCGGCTTTGATGAATTCGCCGTTTGTGACGGAGATCTTCTTCGCTACCGGGATCTTTTCGCTTTCCGGGGCGATGTCCGGATCATTGCTGGTGATGGTAATGATCTTGACATTCGGGTTATCCTCTGCACTGGTGATGGAAACCGTGCCGTCGATACGGGAAATGATCGCATTGCCCTTTGGTTTGCGGGCTTCGAACAATTCTTCGACTCGTGGAAGACCCTGTGTGATATCTTCTGCAGAAGCAACGCCGCCGGTATGGAAGGTACGCATGGTCAGCTGGGTACCCGGTTCGCCGATGGACTGTGCAGCGATGATGCCGACTGCTTCGCCGATCTCTACGTGACGGCCGGTTGCCAGATTTCTGCCATAGCACTTCGCGCAGACGCCGTGAGCGGAGTGGCAGGTGAGGATGGAACGAACCTTCAGCTTGTCGTAGTATTTCTGGATCTCTTCTGCCTGGGCATCAGAAATTTCTTCGTTCTTCTTCGCGATGACTTCGCCGGTGGTCGGGTTCACGACATCTTCCAGCGGGCAGCGGCCTGCGATACGGTCAGCCAGAGACTCGATCGGCTGGCCTTTTTCTTCAATGAGGGAGACTTCGACGCCTTCCGCTTCATCCATGCGGACTTTGAGCACCGGGATATCGGAAACAAGGATCTTCTCTGCGACATCGCTGTCGATGACGGTGCCTGCCGGGAAGAGGACATTGCCTTGGCGGTCATAGGCATCTTCTTCGAGTTTCTTGCCTGCGAAGTGGACGGTCAGATGATGGCGCATAGCGCGGTTGTATTCAGCGACAGCATCCTGTGTGCCGAGGTCAAAGGTCTTCGGCTCTGCGGCTTCAATGCCGTCAGCGGTCGGGATGATGACGGAAATATGTTCTACGAGGTGACGGTTCAGCAGGGTCACATCGTCCGCATCGAGGGTCTTGCCCTTGACGAGGAGGATTTCTCCATTTCTGCGGTCGAGGACATCTTCATCCAGAACTGCGCCGAGGAGTGTCTGCTTGAGACCCATGATGGTCTTCTTGACTTCCGGCTGGGAGGCGATAAGGCTCTGTTCTCTGTCGAAATTCAGGACCTGTACGTCGCAGTCTTCTTCGCGAACGATGACGTCCTGGGAAACGTCGACCAGACGGCGGGTAAGGTAACCGGAGTCTGCGGTACGGAGTGCGGTATCGGCAAGACCCTTACGAGCGCCGTGGGAAGAGGTAAAGTAATCGAGGACGGTCAGACCTTCACGGAAGTTTGCCTTTACAGGGAGTTCGACCGTCTTACCGGAGGTATCGGCGATCAGGCCGCGCATGCCGGCCAGCTGACGGATCTGGTTATCGTTACCACGGGCGCCGGACTGGGCCATCATGGTCAGCGGGTTGAACTTCACCATGGAGCTCTTCATCGCAGCACCGACTTCGTCGGTCTTCTTGCTCCATACTTCGACGACTCTTCTGTATCTTTCGTCATCGGTCATGAGGCCGCGGCGGAAGAAGCGTTTGATCTGTTCGACTTTTTCATCGCCGTCTTCCAGGATCTTATCCTTTTCCGGTGGTACAGCGACATCGTAAATGCCGATGGAAATACCAGAGATCAAAGCGTAGTGGAAGCCGAGGGCTTTCACGGAGTCGAGCAGGTCGCCGGTCGCCTTGAAACCAAGTTTCTTGAAGCAGTCATTGACGAGCTTGCCCATCTGCTTCTTTCCGATGGTGACGCCGAGGCCATTGTTTTCGACGGTATAGGTATTGCCGTTTTCATCAAGGCGCTTTTCATGACGCTTGTAGAAGAAGCGCAGTTCTCTCGGGATCGCATAGTTGAAGATCAGGCGGCCTGGGGTGGTGATGACAAGATCATCATCAGATTCATTGAATCCATCCGGACGATCTTCCTTCGGGATGAAGACCTTGATGAAGTCATGGATCTTGATCTGATGCAGGTTGTAAGCCAGCATGACTTCGTCATAGCCGGTGTAAGCGCGAAGTTTGGAGGTGTCCATCTCATCTTCGGCTTTCTTCCACTGCTTCATGACATCGAATTTCGCCTTCGGATTTTCTTTCTTTTCTTCGTCGGTGAAATCGACCTTCGTATCGTTGGCAGTCTGTACGATGGTGAGGTAGTAAGAGCCGAGGATCATATCCTGCGAAGGAATAGCGACTGGCTTGCCGTCCTTTGTGGACAGGATGTTGTTGATGGAGAGCATCAGGGTGCGTGCTTCAGCCTGTGCTTCGACGGACAGCGGCAGATGGCAGGCCATCTGGTCGCCGTCGAAGTCGGCGTTGTAGCCTGGGCATACGAGCGGATGCAGCTTGATCGCGCGGCCTTCCCAGAGGATCGGTTCAAAAGCCTGGATACCGAGTCTGTGCAGTGTCGGTGCGCGGTTCAGAAGGACCGGGTGTTCTTTGATGACATCGCCAAGGACTTCCCAGACTTCCGGAGCGAGCTTGTCGACCTTCTTGCGTGCTGCTTTGAGGTTGCTTGCGACGCCTCTCTTGATGAGTTCATGCATGATGAACGGTTTGAAGAGTTCGATCGCCATTTCCTTCGGCAGGCCACACTGATACATTTTGAGCTCAGGTCCGACGACGATAACGGAACGGCCGGAGTAGTCGACACGTTTACCGAGGAGGTTCTGACGGAAACGGCCCTGCTTGCCCTTCAGCATGTCGGAGAGGGATTTCAGTGGGCGGTTGCCCGGGCCGGAGACGGCGCGTCCGCGACGGCCGTTATCGATCAGGGCATCGACAGCTTCCTGCAGCATACGTTTTTCGTTTCTGATGATGATCTCCGGAGCACCGAGTTCCAGAAGTCTCTTCAGACGGTTATTTCTATTGATGACGCGGCGATAGAGGTCATTCAGGTCGGAGGTAGCGAAACGGCCGCCATCGAGCTGAACCATCGGGCGCAGATCCGGAGGGATGACCGGCAGGACAGAGAGGATCATCCATTCCGGCTTGTTGCCGGAGTGCAGGAAGGCTTCGACTTCTTCGAGACGACGGATGCATCTGACCTTGCGCTGACCGCTACCCTCTTCGATCTCTTTCTGCAGTGCTTTTTCCAGCTTCGGCAGATCGAGCTCTTTCAGCAGGTACTGGATCGCTTCTGCGCCCATCTGTGCTTTGAATGCTTTCTTGCCATAGGCAGCTACGGCATCCTGATATTCCTGTTCATTCAGGACCTGGCACTTGGACAGGTTCGTATCACCCGGATCGAGGACGATATAAGCTGCAAAGTACAGGACTCTTTCGAGCTGGCGAGGAGAGATCTCAAGGATGAGGCCGATACGGGACGGTGTACCCTTGAAGTACCAGATATGGGAAACCGGGCAGGCCAGAGAAATATGGCCCATGCGTTCACGGCGGACTTTAGAGGAGGTGACTTCGACGCCGCACTTGTCGCAGACGGTGCCTCTGTAACGCATCTTCTTGTACTTGCCGCATTTGCATTCCCAGTCTTTGGTCGGTCCGAAAATCTTTTCACAGAAGAGGCCGTCGGTTTCTGCCTTCAGGGTTCTGTAATTGATGGTTTCCGGCTTTGTCACTTCCCCGTGAGACCATTCAAGGATCTTTTCCGGAGAAGCGATACCGATTTTCATGGAATCAAATTCATTTACATCTAACAATTGATTAGCGCTCCTTTCCGGAATCAGTCATCCTGGCTGTCATTCGTAAAGCCAAGTTCTGTATCAAGATCAGTTTCACCAAAGCCGGCTTCTACGGGAGCCTGTGCATTGGCTTCTGCTTCGAGTGTATCATTGAAGGATGCGACATCATCGCCGGCGTTTTCGATAGCACCATTCATGTGGCTTTCCATGTCGTTTCTGGAATCGGAAACAGCATCATCACCTTCCATGGCTTCTTTCAGTTCATCCTTATGCCATGGCTGTCCGCCGCCGTAGCCCTGTTCCAGATCGCTTTCATCGAGCTCTTTCAGGACGACTTCATCGCCATTTTCATTCAGGATACGGACGTCGAGACCGATGGACTGGAGTTCCTTCATGAGGACCTTGAAGGATTCCGGTACGCCCGGACTCGGGATGTTTTCGCCCTTGACGATCTTTTCATAGGCTTTGACACGGCCGATGACATCATCGGACTTCACAGTCAGGATTTCCTGCAGCGTATAAGCCGCGCCGTAGGCTTCCAGAGCCCAGACTTCCATTTCACCGAAACGCTGGCCGCCGAACTGTGCCTTGCCGCCCAGCGGCTGCTGGGTAACGAGGGAGTATGGGCCTGTGGAGCGGGCATGGATCTTATCATCGACGAGATGATGGAGCTTTAACATGTATTTCCAGCCGATGGTGACCTGATTGTCCAGTTTTTCACCGGTGCGGCCATCATAGAGGTCCGTCTTCGCACCGGCCGGGAGACCTGCTGCCTTCAGTGTAGCTGCAAGGTCTTCATCTCGGCAGCCGTCGAAGACCGGGGTCGCGATGTGGATACCGGACTCGGTCGGTTCAGGCATTCCGTATTTTTCGAAATCATAGCCGCAGTCGATGAGGCGCTGCTTCATTTCTTCATACTCCGGAGAACCAACACCGGCTGCCATAGCCGCATGGATCTCTTCGCCGAGCATGTGGCAGGCCCAAGAAAGATGAATCTCCAGAATCTGTCCGATGTTCATTCGGGACGGTACGCCCAGTGGGTTCAGTACCAGATCGACCGGACGGCCATCCGGGGTGAACGGCATATCTTCGACCGGCATGATACGAGAGCATACGCACTTGTTGCCGTGACGGCCTGCCATTTTATCGCCTTCACGGATCTTACGTTTCTGGGCGATGTAGACACGGACGAGCTTGTTCACGCCCGGTGCCAGCTCATCACCGTTTTCACGGGTGAAGACCTTGACATCGACGACCTTGCCGAATTCGCCGTGCGGCACACGCAGGGAGGTATCACGGACTTCTCTTTCTTTGTCACCGAAGATCGCACGCAGCAGTCGTTCTTCCGGCGTCAGCTCCGTCTCGCCCTTCGGGGTGACCTTGCCGACCAGGATATCGCCGGGACGGACGTCAGCGCCGACCATGATGATGCCGTTTTCGTCGAGGTATTTGACAGCATCTTCCGAAACAGAAGACAGCTGGCGGGTGATTTCTTCTTCACCCAGCTTCGTGTCGCGGGCATCGCATTCGTATTCTTCAATGTGGATGGAGGTGTACAGGTCATCCTTGCAGAGACGTTCGGAAATCAGAACGGCGTCTTCGTGGTTGTACCCTTCCCAAGATACGAAAGCTACGAGTACATTGTGGCCGAGGGCGAGTTCGCCGCCATCGGTCGCCATGCCGTCTGCCAGCGTGTCTCCTGCTTCTACGCGGTCACCCTTGGATACGATCGGGTGCTGGTTGATGCAGGTGGACTGGTTGGAACGCATGAATTTGATGATGTCGTAGGTGTCAAGCTCGCCGTTCTCTGCGCGAACGATGATCTGGCGGCCAGTGACTCTTTCGACAGTGCCGGCACGCTTAGCAAGGATGCAGACGCCGGAGTCCTGACCAGCGACCCATTCCATGCCGGTGCCGACGAGCGGTGCTTCCGGACGCAGGAGCGGTACAGCCTGACGCTGCATGTTCGCACCCATCAGAGCTCGGTTCGTATCATCGTGTTCGAGGAATGGAATGAGGGAGGTACCGATGGAGACGACCTGCTTCGGGGATACGTCCATCAGCACGACTTCGTCCGGTTCTGCTTCGAGTACGTCCGGGCCGCGGCGGCTCGCTACATTCTTATGAACGAAATGACCTTCTGCATCGAGCGGTTCGCTCGCCTGCGCGATGATCTTGTCTTCTTCGATGTCAGCAGTGACATATTCGCACTTGTCAGTGACGGTGTGTGTCTTTTCATCGATCAGACGGTACGGTGTCTCGATGAGGCCGTACTTGTTGATGACGCCGTAGTTGGACAGAGAGGAGATCAAGCCGATGTTCGGACCTTCAGGGGTTTCTACCGGGCACATACGTCCATAGTGGGAGTAATGTACGTCGCGGACTTCGAAGCCTGCACGTTCACGGGAAAGACCGCCAGGTCCCAGAGCGGAAAGACGACGCTTATGCGTGAGTTCTGCCAGCGGGTTCGTCTGGTCCATGAACTGAGACAGCTGGGAGCTGCCGAAGAATTCCTTGATAGCAGCTACGACCGGGCGGATATTGACGAGCGCCTGTACGCTCATCTTATCCTGGTCCTGGGTGGTCATTCTCTCGCGAACCACCCTTTCCATACGGGTGAGACCGATACGGAACTGGTTCTGCAGGAGCTCACCGACGCAGCGGACGCGACGATTGCCCAGATGGTCGATGTCATCACTCTTGCCATAGCCCTGCATCATGTTCAGGAGATAGTCAATGCAGGCGATGATATCGCAGATCTCCAGCGTGCGGTAATTGTCTTCGCGGTTGCCGGAAGAGCAGATCACCTTGACCGGAGTGCCATCATCCTTCTGGGTCATCACTTCGACCTGATCGAAGGAAGAGAATACACCGCTTTCTTCGATTCTTGCGATGGCTTCTTCATCGATGGTGCTGTTGCCTTCGATGACCACTTCACCCGTTTCCATATTGACGATCGGGCCTTCGGTCTTGTGTCCGAGGAGACGGTTCTTCCAAGCCAGCTTCTTATTCAGTTTGTAACGGCCGACCTTCGCGAGATCATAACGGCGCGGATCAAAGAAAAAATTATGGAGTAGCGTCGTACCACTATCTTCGGTAGCAGGTTCGCCCGGGCGGAGCTTGTGATAGATCTCGATCAGAGCAGACTTTTTGTCCGTGGTGCTGTCTTTCTCCAGCGTCTTTTCGATGTGGATATCATGATCGAAAAGCTCCAGGATCTCTTCATTGGAAGAGTAGCCCAGCGCACGGATGAGGACAGTGACCGGCATCTTACGGTTACGGTCGATACGGACGGAGACGGAGCCAGCCGGATCCGATTCCAGCTCGATCCACGCGCCGCGGTTCGGGATCAGCTGCGCGGTATAGATCTCCTTGTCGAAAGCATCTCTTTCGCGCTTGTAGTATACGCCAGGGGAACGAACCAGCTGGGATACGATGACACGCTCGGCACCATTGATGATGAATGTGCCCGTGTCCGTCATGACCGGGAAATCCCCCATGAACAGATCGTGCTCTTTCAGCTCGCCGGTTTCCTTGTTTTCCAGACGCGTCTTCACGTACAGCGGAGCGGAGTAGTTCACATCCTTCGCCTTGCACTGTTCGATATTGTACTTGCCCTTGCCGAAATAGAAATCGCCAAAGTGCAGCGCCCATTTCTTAGCGCTGTCCTCGATAGGAGAAATATCTGCGAAAACATCCTTCAGCCCTTCCTTGCAGAACCATTCATACGACTTCGTCTGCAGATCGAGCAAATGGGGCATCTTCAGTACTTCCTGCGATCTGGCATAGGTGTATCTCTTTTTCTTCCCTACCACGACAGGTCTGAACATCTTGCTGTTCGGCATTCCTTGCCTCACCCTTTCATAAAAACAACATGGCTTTCTTCCTTCCGGAAAAAAGAAGCAGGAAATCGAACCAATCATCGAGTCCCTGCCTGCCTCCGGAAGCATTACACAACCTTATTATATATACTCTACTAAAAGAACCGTTGCGAATAAAAATTATATCACACAAAGTCAATATCCGCAATGATTCTCACGAAAACCCACATAAAGATTTCTTCTATAATGCATATTGTTTATTTTCTTCTATAGAAATTATCATACGACATATAAAAGTTTTTATGCATCAATTTTTCTATTGACTTTTTCAGAATCTTCGTTCCGGCTTATTCTAGCATTGCGCTCTGAAAAATGCAAGGGGGATCGGCGGCCAGTGAGCGATGACGATTCGCCAAGAAGAGGTGCTGATCTTCACGGAGGAGTGTTTCCGGAAAAAGCCCCTCTCATCTAATTTGCTCACCGATACCCCGAGTAAACATTCGCATTTCATATTGGTAAATCAAAAACGGAAAGCGCATAATGAATGAAACGATTTCCCCCGTCACTTCACAACAAGGAGGTCCCATGGAAAAAGAAAAGAGAACGATCAAGAAAAGAAAAGGCTTCATGCTTTTAGAGCTCATCATCGTCGTCGCCATCATCGGCATCCTCGCCGCCGTCGCCATTCCGAACCTCGTCGGCATGACCGACGAAGCGAAGGTCGCCAAGATCCAGTCTGATCTTTCCACCATCGGCACCGCCATGGAAGTCTACCACGTCAAGAAAGGCGGCACCTACCCCGCCGACCTCTCCACTCTCGCAGGCGATAACGGCTATCTGAAAAAAGTCCCCGAACCGCCTACGGGGGCCGGTGAGTATACCATAGGAAGCAAAGGCGAAGTCACCTGCACCTTCAACGGCGTCACCTACTCCTCCTTCGGCACATCGACGGGAAGCACGAACAGCGATACAGGAAAATAATCACGCACAAAAGGGGCTGTGAAGAAATGAGGATTCATTTCTTCACAGCCCCTTTTTTCATACACGAAAAAATTCTATTTCTTCATATCCTTTTCCACGGTATTCGAGAGCTTCATTTCCTTCACCAGCATAGCGACCTGCTCTTTGAGCGCACGGATTTCCTCATCCTGTGCTGCCATCTTCTGGTCGGATTCTTTCTTGGCTGCTTTCAGCTCTTTGATTTCCTGAGACATAGCAGCTTTGGAAGTCGTAAGACCAGTCTGTCCCTTACCGACTTTGAAAGACAATCCCACATTATATGCATTGTCATCCGCACCAATCGTCGCACCTGCTGAGACCATCATCATTTCATTCGGTTGATAGAAGAGCCCCATCGCTGTAGCCGACTTACCACGATAATTGCCTGCAGCCACTGCTACATCCAGCTTGTTGTCCGGATCATAGTCCAGATGATGCAGTCCAGCCAGTGCGGCCCCCACTGCACCTGCATTCTTGATGTCACCGGAAAGTTTGCTGTTCATGGCATTCATGCTGTCCGTGAGACTGATTGCCGTGCTGTTCACGTAACCCACGTTCGCCGCACTCGACGCATCCTTCTCATCCGTCTTGACGCCAGTGAGGACGCGGTCGCCTTTCAAACCGGCTACGCTGACCTTCGTCGCACCTGCATCCGATGCTATGGCGACTGTGTCACCATTGACTTTGACCCAACCTGCGCCCGTGTTGTTCTTCACATCTTTGATGGCGTTCCATACCGCACCACCAGATACTAGGCCCTTGTTGCCATCTTCCACCGTGCCCGTATTCAGTTTGCTCGTATAGGCAGCTGCATCAATATTCGATGCATTGGCATCCGCTTTGCCCGCCTTCAGTTCAGAAACATTCTGCCCCAGCTTCTCGACGTCCGCTTTATCGGCTTTTCCATCGACTTTGGCACCGAGGTCACTCAGGTCTTTCTTATCTGCCTTGGTTGCCAGCGCCCCATCGACATACGTTTTATCTGCTTTTCCATCGACTTTGGCACTGAGGTCACTCAGGTCTTTCCTATCTGCCTTGGTTGCCAGCGCCCCATCGACATACGTTTTGTCCGCTTTGGCCGCCAGGTCATCTTTCATCGTCTCTTTGATGACGTTCTTACCTGCCTCAGACAGATTCCCGAGATCTTTGTCTGCTTTGTTTGCTACATTCACATCCGTTGCGACACCTTCGGTGGCTTTCTTGACAGCAGCATCGACGTAGCTCTTATCCGCTTTGGCAGCCAGCGCCGTTTCATGAGCATCCACTTTGTCTTTGATGGCCGTGAAATCACTGGTATTGACCTTATCTTTTACTTTCTCATCGACATACGACGTATCGGCCTTCCCCATCAGATCCGCTTTGACGGTATTCTTGATGGCCTCTTTGCCCGCTTCTGATAAATTGGTGAGATTCGTATCCGCTTTGCCAGCGAGTTCCTCCAACATCGTGTTTTTGATGACAGTCTTACCAGCGTCAGAAAGATTGGATAAATTTTTATCTGCCTTATTTGCTATATTCACATTGGTTGCGATGCCTTCTGTCGCTTTGCTGATGGCTTCCTGTACCTGTCCGCCTGTAACGATACCGGTATCTCCAGCCGTAACCTTGCCATCCGTATTGACCATGATGGTATTATCTTTGTCGATAGTGATATGCTTTCCTGCTTTGTAGACCGTGCCAGTGGTAGAAATCCCCTGGAGTGCCTGATACAACGTATCACCAGTAATGAGGCCCGTATTTCCCGCCACATTCTTGCCGTCCCCTAAAGACGACTGCCAGGCTGCTTTGTCGATATTGGCACCCTTTTGCAGCTGCGCCAGATCAGATGCCTGAGCTTTTTGACTCAATGCCGTAGTCATGGCCTCCGCATCCGCCTTCTTCGCCAATTCTTCTGTGACTGTTGCCGCATCAGCCTTGGTATCCAGATCCCCTTTCATTGTATTCCGGATGACCTTTTTACCTTCATCTGTAAGATTTCCTAGGCTGGTATCGGCCTTCCCACTCACATCGACCGCACCGCCAAGAGAATCCGTGATGTCCGTTCCGTTGATGACAAGCCGGTTTGCGGAGAGTGAGTTGACATTTTTGATATCATGCCCCTCTGCATTATAGTCCCCATTCGCACTCCAGCTGGCCATGATATAGGTTCTGGTATTTCCTGTATCTGACTGAGAAAAATCTTTTCCCTGCATCGTTAAGCCACCATCAGCATTCATATGCAGGACCAACGTATGATCTACTTCGGGGTCATAAAACTCGTACGAAGTCTTATCTCCAGGATTCAGGCGGAAGAGATCCCTCACGGCCCCTTTATCCATAGCATTACCATTGACATCCGTCACACGGCCGTTGAAATTGCCCCGTACACGCACACGTTTTGCTTTATCACTGACTCTCAACTGATTCACATTCAGTGTAGAATGCCCACCAGCCGAGAGCACCGTGCCTTCATTCACCGTGATGGTATCCGCATTCACCACCGCCTTGTCATCCGTCGAGAACATACCTTTGTTCTTCAGGGTGATATCCTTTGCTGTCAGTGAAGCTGTATCCGTATCTTCCTCCGTCGTCAACATCACCTCTTCACTGCCCGTCTTGATGGTAGACCCTTTGATGGACAAGTTACCACCATCGATAGTAACATGACCAGCAACATTCACCTGGCTGTCGTTGACAGTCACATTGCCATAGACATCGCTGGATGTCCACTTTCCATCAGCATCATAGACCCCGTTTCCTTGGATTGTCAGATTCCCATTAACAGCCAGTTTCGCCTGATCGAAATTCCCGCTACTGTACTGGCCAAACGTAGCCTGATTTGCTTCAATAGAACCATCTTTCACCTGGAGCAACGCAGTATCGATATGTCCGTCATATATATTTCCGGCTACCATGAGCGTGTCTGTTTTCACAGTTGATTTACCAGTCACACTGAAAGTAGAAGCCTGGTCCAATTGATTGATATAGTCATTATTGCTTCTTTCAGCCGTCGCTGTACTCGGACCCCAAGCTCTGACAGTAAGATTTCCCCTGTTCGTAATGCCAGAAGCTTCCACAGATTCTTTGTCCCAGGCAGAGGTATCACCCGTCAGGTCAAGCACCGCTCCATTGGTTACAGTGAAGAGCCCCTTATTCTGCACCAGCACATTATTTACATGTGCGGTACCACCATCGATAGTCATCTGCCCCTCATGTAATCCTGCTGCGACATCCGCATTATCCAGCGTACCGTCTTCCTTCTCTTCCGGGTAAGCATTTCCCGCATAAAGAACGCTTCCAGAAGTGGTGCAATCCTTTAACGTGACTACGCTATTATTGGACCAGGCACCAGTTGTGACCTTTGCATGATTGATGATTGCGGTACTTCCACTATCGGCTGAAAATCTCATATCAGTCGTTTGGATACTTCCACCATTCATGATAAAAGTACTATAATAGCTCGGCCCAACCTCCGCAAAATGATCCCCGCCATCAATGAAATTGACATTGTTAGCAATCAATGTAGAGTGGTTGTTGTTACAAGCCCCCTTCACATCACGATTGCTCACCGTGAATGAGCCATCTTCATTTTTGGTCAGCCAAGTCGCACTATCCGACAAATTCGCCCCAGTAACAGGATCATAAATATAGGCTGTCTGTCCATCGATATAAATCTCATCCGCCCAAGACGAAACCACACCCGTCATTCCAAAGACCAGCGAAAAGGCGGCAATCTGTGCTAACATCTTTTTGCTTTTCATTTGCATTCTTCTTTTCTGCGAGACACGCTCGCCACACCACGAAGAATCAAAACAACTATTACTTAGAAACTTAAAAACGCGCCTACAGCTTCCCCCCCAGTTATATCGTCAAATATATATATATCTATACCAAATGTGCATAGATGCTCTGGGAAATAATATAGAGAAGAATCATATATCGGATAGCCTCCCTATGTACACGAAAAGGCCCAGACTTTATCTGAGCCTTTTCGAAGCCTCCAGGGAAATGATTACTTAGCCTGTTTTGCTTCCAGTTCTTCGATTTTCTTCTGCTGCTGATCCATCTTGTCCTGCATAGCACCGATCATTGCGTACAGGTCAGCCGTGGTAAGACCAGCTTCCGTATGCTTACCGGATTTACCGATTTTGAAGGTCAGACCGACATTGTAAGCATTATCACCGCTGGTCAAGGTCGTTCCCATGCTCAGCATGACATTTCTGTTCGGACGGTAGAATGCACCCAGAGCAAATGCATTCTCGCCTTTATAAAAACCACCTGCGGCAGCAATGTCGAATTTATTGTCCGGATCATAGTCCAATGGGTGAAGTGCAGCGAGAGCGGATGCCTTGGCGATGCCCTTAGTTGCATCGGATTCCACCTGACCGATGCGGCTGTTCAGCGCATTATCGCCTGCAATGCGATCTGCGGTTTCTTTGGCGATGCTATTCTGCAGCTTCGTGTCTGCTTCTTCACGAGCCTTCGCTTCTGCTTTGTCTGCATAGTCGCGTGCTTTGGCTTCTGCTTCAACCAGTCTGGTATTCTGGTTTACACCATCTGTCAGATTGGTTGCGCCATTCTGCATCGCACCATTACCAATTACCTGCAGTGCCGTATCTACTTTGCTGGCATTCTTATTAATCTGTGTCTGCAGCTTCGTATCTGCATCTTTACGAGCTGTTACTTCTGCATCGATGTTGGCCTGCAGCTTCGTGTCTGCATCTTTGCGTGCTGTTGCTTCTGCATCGATGTTGGCCTGCAGTTTCTGGTCTGCATCTTTGCGTGCTGTTGCTTCTGCTTCAACCAGTCTGGTATTCTGGTTTACACCATCTGTCAGATTGGTTGCACCATTCTGCATCGCACCATTACCAATTACCTTCAGTGCCGCATCTGCTTTAAAGCCATTCTTATCAATCTGTTTCTGCTGATCCACTGCATTGGTATCCAGTTTCTTCAGTGCTTCGCCGATGCTATCACCATTGGTGATAAAAGTGCCATCTTTATAAGCGCCCATATCCATCCGATCATGAATAAGCTCAATATTAGCTTTGTTGCGATCAATCTGCTGCACCTGTTCTGCATTGAAAGCACGCTCAGAGTCCTTCCAGTTATCCTGGAGAGTTTTGATGGCACTGGAATTTTTACCAATATTCTGCTGGTTCTGGCTAATCTGCTGCTTGTTGGTGTCAATCTGTGTCTGCAACTTCGTGTCTGCATCTTTGCGTGCTGTTGCTTCTGCTTCAACCAGTCTGGTATTCTGGTTTACACCATCTGTCAGATTGGTTGCACCATTCTGCATCGCGCCATTACCAGCTACCTTCAGTGCCGCATCGGCTTTAAAGCCATTCTTATCAATCTGTTTCTGCAGCTTCGTGTCTGCATCTTTGCGTGCTTTGGCTTCATTGTCGATGTTGGTCTGCAGTTTCTTATCTGCATCGTCACGAGCCTTTGCTTCTGCTTCAACCAGTCTGGTATTCTGGTTTACACCATCTGTCAGATTGGT
>ERZ1034730.327-NODE-327-length-18986-cov-7.200729_pt1 | contig 18986 bp, 39 predicted proteins | sample MGYA00520650_ERZ1034730 | MGnify/ENA primary metagenome ERZ1034730 (study PRJEB33766, sample SAMN09781702) | gut metagenome | biome: gut microbiome | host: Homo sapiens | place: Madagascar | study: EMG produced TPA metagenomics assembly of the PRJNA485056 data set... | reverse complement strand
GTATTAATATATGCATAATGGTATTATAATATAGTTAGTATGGGATAACTATGTTTTCGTGACATCAAGTAAACATACAAGGATATGATTTTATGGTATTAGCTCTATCGGCAAGGTCTGCGCTCTGCTCTATGTGACCTTGCATTTCTTGCCGATAATCTCAGGAGAGATGTTCATGCTGGTTACGGTTTCGGAACTAACTACGATATTCCCGTAGTTATTCTGCGTGAGCAAGATTCTGGGTCGGTCAGAAAATATCTACGGGAAATCCGTTTTTAATTATCGGCTGTTCTGGAATGACGTTACAACATTGCCGCTCTAATGGATGAGCTGGCTCAATGTAGTGTGAAGAAGTACATTTCTGGTTAAATTAGAGAAAATGTTTAGTATGAACGTACAAAATCTATTCCCTTAGATTGGATATGATTTTGGGAGAATAGTGGTAGAGCTGGGAGAATACGTCATACACTCACCACTGACGTGTACTGTTCGTGTATGACGTACAGTTTGTAGACAATAGAAATTTGTAGAATGAGTAAATGGTGGTGTGAGAAAAAATAAAGGGAATGAGAGTGGTTCTGTACACTGAACAGAAATAGATTGAATATGTCTTATATATAAGATTAAAGCCAACTGTTATTGCAGTTGGCTTTAAAAATTATGTGTTGAAAATTTGTAGATTTTTTTGGTTTGAAATTTTAGTAATTAGATAGAAAATTTAGTAGTTTGTATATTAGATTGTAAAAAGAGAGTTTGTATCACGACTAGCAGGAGTGATTCTAATGCTTGAAAAGCATTGGGATAATATTTTAAATTTTAGTTGCGTAATAAGGGAGAAAAATATCAAGAGTTTGTAAAATGGAACAGAGAAGCCAGAGGGCTGTAAGAAAAATGTTAGAAGTTGAGGGAGAAGAAATTGTAGTTTTGAGATTGTATGAAAATAAGAGAAGAAAGATAATAAGCCAGATGAGATTAATGGTCATAGTTTGTAATTCCTTAATAGAAGAGAGTTTGTAAAATGGAGAAGAAAAGAAGGGGAGTTGTATGATAAATTTGATATGCCCAGTATGGAATTAAAAATAAGTCTAATGCAATGATGGGTGTTTCAATAGATGACGGAGTTTGTAAAAAGGTGATAAGCTGTGTGAGGTCTGAGATAAAAAAGAAGAGAGAAATTAGTAGCCAAATAATGTAATACAATAGCATAGTTATACAGTTTGTAAATGACAAGATTATGATAGAGGAATTAGATAGTTGAGAATACAGAAGGTCTCAACAATAATCCATAGGATAGAGACAATAATCCAGACGATAGAAGAGTGGTTTTTGTTAACTATGAGATTATGAACCCAAACAAATAGAATAATTATCCAGAGAATAAGGAGAAAAATATTGATAATCATTGGTTTGTAAAACACTCCTTAGATTTATAGTTTAATTTAAAATTTCGATGTTAAAAAATTATGGAAAGATTTGCAGACTTAGCTTTGTAAACTATGGTATCTTTCCCCATGTAAGAGCACTGGCAACCATCACCACATAGCATAATGACATTTACATAGCCATTCGGGTCATAAATCTTTATCCAGTTATTGTCAAGATACCGAAACGCATCGCCACTTTTTAACTCAGAAAATTTAACAAAAGAAGAACTAGAAGAAATATCTAATTTCATAGTTTGTAAATCACTCCATCCAGAGAGCAGGAGCGTAATAATTTAGCTTCTGGCCCAGCTTTAGAATCTTCTCCTTTGTTTCCTTTGTCTTACAACGAGCGTAGGCTAGGCGAATGCCCTTCTCTAAATCAAAAACATCTTTGTTGTAACACGAAGCTTTACCAACTAGAATTTCACAATCTTTCTTTAGACCGGGAAGATAATGCTTACGGACTTTTACGACCTTGCCGTTAGTGCAGTATTCATAAGGATAATGATTGATTCCAGCGCTATCGAGTTTATCAAAAGAACTATCAAAAATTTTCCATTCAGTAAACACAGGATGGAATTTAACAGGAGAAACGTCATAGGGGTTAGGAACATCCACACTTGTAAAATACTTGTCGTATTCATCAAATGACATAACCATATTCATATTTGCATACTTTACAAGAATATTATCCTTTTCAATTTGAATAACTTTACCTAGCATAGTAGTATCAACAGGGAAAGATTCGTAGGGCTTCTTTGTAAGCTTAACATAAGAACCGACTAGTAGCATAATAATTTCTCCTTTTTATATCATTGTTCACATTTGTTCAAATCCGTGTTTCTTTAACCACTTCATTGACAGATTATTCGGCATTTTATCAAATAATTGCTTCTTTACTTTTTTAAATTCATTTTCATCTTTGACTTTTATGGTGCAAATCATATAAAAGTCATCAATACTTGAGCATACAATATAGACTTTATAACCTATTACTTTTGGCTTATCACATACACTGTAACATTCGAGAAAATCAATTCTCACTTCTATTGATTTCCTATTATACCAAAATTCAGGTTCTTTAACGAAAACATACCTATAATAACGTTTAATAGGTCTATTGAATGAAACAAATTTAAAATAAGGTAATTTATTACGATTTTTCATTTTTATCACCACTAATAGAAGCAAGAAATTCATCATATTTGTCAAGAGCTTTTTGTTCAGACTCATTAACAGATTCGTTAAAACGCTGTCTTGCCTGTACAACCTTGCCATTACGGACTTCAACAGTAACAAGGCTATTTTCTACATCATTCTTTTTACGCATTAGAATAATATCACAAGAGCCACCAATTACTTTATCAATATAACTTGCAACGCAATTAGACTGCTGAACTGCCTCGTCCTTAATATCTTTGGTTGTTTTAGGATAGATAAACTTGTAATCTCCAATGGTGACTTCCATCTTTGTATTTACACGTTTTGCGAACAGTTCTTCGTTAAATTCCTGCTTCCAACGCTGGTAGGTACGACTTGTAATTTGATGAGAAGTTAGAAAATGACGTGGGTATTTATCATATTTATCAGACATTTGAGAGAGCATATTACAGTTGTCGTCAATTTCCCCTAGAATTTTTGAGGGCCAATCAGGAGAAAGAGCCTCGTATGTCACGAGATAATCAATGTAATTTAACAGAGACTTTGGTGTGTAGCCATATTTATCACAAATGTTAAAGAATTTGTTACCGTATGTATAACGCTGCTCATTTCTATCCCAAAAACTACAAATATATACCAAGAACCGATATGCGTCTTTTTTTGAGAGAGAAGTAAATTCATGGTTAAATGCGTAATTAAAAGCATCAGGATGAGCCTTGTACTCTTCGATATTTACATTATTAACACCCTCTCTGATTTCTCGTAAAATCTTCACAAGACCCTTTGGGATTTCGTTAATAGTTCCCTTAAAATAATCCCTGCCACAAGTACCAGCAAGAGTTAATCCAGCAGAGTAAATCTGCTCTTCTCTTTTGTAATCATCCATTCTCTGAAATACAGTGCCAATGTTTTGAATACTCTGTCCGTTCCTAGAACACTTCTGTGCAACGTGACTAATAAATTTACCAAAATTCTTGTCTTCAAAAGAATTGGCAATTTCATCAACACTATAACCTCTAAGTTGGCTATTGAGATACATACAAGGTTTGCCATTTTTACCAATACAAACACCAGTATTCAGATTATATTTGACTGTCTTACCGTCATCACAAGTAAAAATTAGGTCTGCACCATGCTTAATTGCTTTCATCCGATAATTACCTCTTTTTCTTCTTTGTAAATCCAACAATGAACTTCTTCGTCATTCCAATAAAAACCACCGCTGTCATCATGGAATTGGATTTTCATAGTGTAATCAGAGACGTTATTTTCTTTAGCCCATTCATAAAACTCTTTAATCGTCATAAAAATACCTTCTTGCATTCGTGGTCTATCTCTTCTTCGTTAATATAACGAGCTGGGCCACTCTCCCACTGGTATTCACCAAGGAAATTAAACCAGATATCGTAGTCTTCTATATCGTGCTTTACAGCATACTTATATAGTTCTTCAATCGTCATTATCCATATCCTCTAATTCTTGTTGAATTTCATCTCTTTGACTCTGACGCATTCTGCGTTTAGCATAACGCTTTTCAAAGGCTTTTGCTTTTGACCAGTTATTACGATGGTTTGCCCAGCAAGTATAGATGTGTTCAAACTCGTCTAACCACCACATACCTTTTTCTTTGTGACCACGATAGATATCTTGTCTCTTATTAGACATATAAAACAACCTTCTCTTCATCTGGGCATGGGTCATTTGGGTCGGCTTTGTAAAAGTCTACTTTGAACGGTTCAAATTGAAAATATGTCATTTCGTGAAACTCCTCATCATATCTATTTTCTTCGATTAACATTGGAGCGTTTTCTAGTCCGTTATCTTTACACATTTCATAGAACTCTTTAACAGTCATCGTAAACCACCTTACACAATATAGAACACGAGTTTGTCATCTTCGTTATATTTGCTTTCAGGATAAAACTTAATATCATAACAAGAGCTTTCAGAATATCCGCTATAAATACCATCTTGAACGCTTTTGGCAATTTTGATTTTTGTGTTTCCGTCAATATTGTTATCGCTAATTAATTTCAAAAGTTCTTTAACCTTCATCGTAATACCTCAGTCAAAAATCTGTACCATCCTCAAGTCTTTATCGTAGTTAAGGTCATTCTCAAAGAAATTACCATTAGCTACAATATCGTTGTCAAAGAATCTCGTAATCTCAATTTCAGAGTCTTCCTTTACATCGTTTTCTTTGAGCCAGTTAAGAAAATCTTTTACCTTCATAATTATACCTCAATTAATTGCGCCCTTTTAGTTGCTTTTGCAAAAGTCTAATTGCTTTCCTTTCTTTTTGAATATCTGGCTTGATTTTTTGTTTTAATTTCTTGATATTTTCTTTATGCATTAAAATCCTTCTTGCGAGAAGGCCATCATAATCTCCATCAAATTCGTTAAAATAATAGTCCCATTCATTGTTGTACATCTCACCATTATCTGATACTGCTTTATAACATAGCTCCGTGTCTCCGTTATGATAATTTTCACGGCCAGCAAACCTTTCAACAATAGTACCAATAATCGGAATAATATTATTACCCATCTTAGAATTTATAACAACTCTATCACCAATATTAAACATAGGTTTCTCCTTACTTAAAACAAATATCGCACTTACCGATAGTAAACTTATCAGCAAGGTAACTGCAAATTTCATCATACTCTTCAAAATTAATACGATACTTGCGTAGAACCTTGTTTGTTGGTTCAATAGATTCAAAGCGCATAGATTCACAACAATTCATATTCCCTACACCGTGATTATATACTAGACCAAAATCTGATACTTCTGCCTTCTTGCCATTTACGATAAATTCTTCGTCTACGCAAGGCATATTGGGTTTTGCTGTTACTGAAAACTTCATTTTTAGACCTCTTGTTAAATATCGACATTTAGAGTTGCATTCTTTACCTTTGATACCTTTTCCATATCTGTAAAGTATTCAGGATAACCGCAATGGTGCGTAATTGGCAATGCATTATATACAGCCGTCCTGTCTTCATTATATACTGTGTCAGTCTTTACAAGAACGCATTTGATATTGGCTTTCCCTGCGTACACGAATATATCACCAACTGGAATTTCATAAAAATAAACGGGATTGTCATTGATAGTGGTTTTGATATTCATAATTGCATCTCCTTTGTTATTGATATTGTAACACATTTAACAAATAAAGTCAAGTATTATTTTTGTGATAGTCTGGATAATAATTATTTGTGCTATCTGCGACAGGCCAAACACCAGAGCCGTGCCATAGTGTAAACGTGTCTGGTGTAGAATATGCCGCATAGTAATCATTTACATTATAACTGATATGCCAATCATTACCAACAAGCCTTACATCGCAAGTATTGCCGCCAGTTTTAATAAGAGTATACGGTTGTGAACTATCAAGTGAATTTAATACAACGCAATATATTTTCAATTTCTTAAAATCGCCACTCTTTTTACGTTTGTCTGGGACAACAAACATCCAGCTAATGTCTCGGATGCAAAACGGGTCTTTTGGTTCGACTGCTTTGGTTGTATCGAAAGGTACACAAGAAACATCACTATATCCAAACAAAAACATATTGTCACCTCAACAACAAAACAACATTTTTATTAATATTTATTTTCAAATTCTGCGCCACAATAAGGACAATATTTAATTTGTTTAAATTTGGTCGAACCATGTTCCCACCCCGGATAAAGCCAATCTTCCGGGAAATGTTCGTTGCAATTAGAACAATAGCAAGTCTTATCCATATCATCATCATTTGGATAAATGTTTAAGTGCGCAATCGGGCGCATCGTTTCTTGATTGATTGTGCAAGCAGCTTTTACACGGTTACAAAAAATTTCAATTACTCGTTCTACTGAAATCGGATTTTCTTTTCTTGTAACGATAGGGGCGGACTTGTAACCTTCAAGAAAACAAATCAACTTGTCTGCATCAACTAATCTCATTTTTATTTATCTCTTTCAAAAATATTCTGCCATACACCATCAGGGAACAAATGTGTACCACCAAGCCATTCATCTACATCTTCTATATCGTTTGAATCAACAGAAAGACTTCCATCAGGCTGAATTTTACCCAAATATTCTTTATCCATATAGAAAGTTGCGAATGCACAATCTATATCGTCGTAATAATCATTGATACAAACAAATTTATCCATTTAATTCACCTTTAATGCTAATCCATGCCAGAGAATCATAACAAGTAGAATTATAGTCGAAATAAATCACAACGGGGAACTCATCTTCTTTGGGAATATTTTTAAATTTACCACCATTTTTATAATGTTCCTCAATAGTAGAAGTTACATAGCCATTTTCGTCTGATGGAATTTCAAAGCCATAAAAGCTGCGACAAGCGTCCCAACCACCAAGGAAGTTAAGAGTACGATTCATGAATGTAATCATTTCACTCATATTGTGAATGATATTCAATTCTTCAATTGGGTCATAAGCTTCACATTTGATAACTGCCGTACTCATTGGATAGGTATTCTCTCCAAGGTTAGCAATCTTAGCCTGTACCTCACAACAATGATTAGATAGATAATGAGAGCAGATATCACAGTTATGAAATCTATTCCCATCTGCATCAATACCCCAAGTATGCTCACAGTCATATTTAGAATAAAAATGGTTATTTTCAATCCAACACGGTTTCTCAAATTTAAAAGTACCGTCTGGATTTTTGATAATATCTACTCCTTGTTCTGCAAGGAAAATAAGGTTGTCGTCTTGTTTGTTTGTTAAATCAAAGTCCCACTTGTAATCTTTATTCATTTAAATCACCATTTACTTATACTTCTTATCTTTGATAAAAAATACAACAAAATCATCGCTTACATCATGTTTAAAAAGATAATAAGAGTTGGGCCAATATTCTACATAATTATAATATTTAAGAAGAAACTGTTTTACAGATTCTTTTCCATGAGTGATATAAAAATTAGTAAGCACACCACTAGACCAAGCATATAGCTTATCAATTTCTTTTTTGCCTACAATAACTTTCTTATTAGCATCTTCAAAAACCAATACCTTAGTATTCATAACCTATCCTCACTTTCTACTTGTATTATATCATATAATAAACCATTCGTCAATAGTATATTTAAATTTAATAAAAAATAAAAGCCTGATTTCTCAGGCTTATTTGGTTTCAGACTTGAACTGAAAAAATATTAAGTTTTAAATAAACGTTTATGATTCCGAATATTGCATTGATGATATTGAAGATGAACCTAATTACGCCTATTGCTTAATAATACCCCAACGGCAAACCAAATACATATTAGCCTTTAGTCAGCCAACTACATATCGCTCTTTTTATTGTGATTCACCGTATGGTATCGGCGCGTTCGCACTAATATAATTCCACCCGGTTTTTGTGCGTGAGCTATTTTGTTCCCCTTCACACCCGTGGCTGAGGATATAGGTGTCGAACCTATTCTTGTTGGGTCAAAGCCAACCACTCTACCGTTAAGTTAATCCTCAATATAATAACTGGCTTGTGTATACTTTTGCAAGCGTCCTTACAATAGCTTTGGGAACCAGTCGAATAAAGAATACGAACAGCGTAAACAACGATAATCATACCAGAAATACCTTTTCTGTAATATCAACACAATTTAACCCATGTTATCTATTTCTGCGAACAGAGGATAGATAACGAACCCCTTTGCAAAGTAGCTGATTTTTACTAGCCCTTAAAAACCAACAAGAAAAATAGAGAGCAACCGCTTCTTTGTTTGAGTGTACTAAGCTCGTGGGTGCTAGGGGTTACTTCGACTTTCCCACAGTACGTTCGGAACTTGCTGGCATCGCACCAACGTCTCTTCTGAATCCTAGAAGCGCATTACTCGCAATCACTCTGTTTAATGCCGCCGAAGCGGCGAAGTAACCTTGTAAGAGGATTGTACCCTATGCTAAAGCTCCATATAAAACCATTTCTTTCCATCCGCAGAGAGGAAGAAATGGAAAGACCCGCTTGCAAGCTATGGGTTTATCCGTATTCTCGTAACCTAAACCCAATAAAACGCAACGGAGCACATTTCTTCTTTAAGGTGAAGAACAATTTCTAAAGAACTTCCTGTTTCACGCTTGCGGATTTGCACCACATCTCTGGGATGGACACCCAGCACATTACTGACAACAATTCTTGGAAGAAAGGTGTACTTTATGCTATTGCGTGATATAAAATTGCTTGATAGAAGGCGAATTTTACCAAGCAATTTTGTTAATCTCCAATCTGTTCTTGATATTATCTTACATTTTGGGGATTAGTGGAAGTGCCACCCGGCCACGCTCCGGGAACCTGTCGGTTATAAGCCAACTGCTCTGCAAATTGAGCTATAGCACCATATTAAAGTGTATTCTGTTTTAATTCTGAACACACAAGAGAATGTAGTAAATTACGGGCATAATTTACTACAAACCGCACTCAAACTCAAATGGAGGAATTTGCGTATTGCAATACGCAATGGAGCCAGATACAGGGGTCGAGCCTGTCCTAAATGAATACGAATCATTTGTACTACCGATATACGAATCTGGCATATAAGCCTCTTATGTGAATCGAACACATATTCCGGGAGTACAAAACCCGTGCACTAGCCATTGTACTAAAGAGGCATATAAAATGTGTACTTTATTTTTACACTGAGTACACGAAAGTGCAAGTCAGTTAAGAATCGGACTCTTCTTCAACAGGTACAGGTTGAGAGTTTTCGCGTACCTGATTTAATACCCAATCAGGAGCCTTAATACGCTCAATTGTCTTGCCGGAATCAGAAAGAAGGAAAGCCGCATTATAAATCGGGTATACACATCCTTCGTCATTTCCAATTGAAACATGGACACAAGTGCAACGAAGTTCTTCGTTCCAATAAACAGACGATTCCTTCACGTTGTCAACAAAATGCCAATTTTCATGATATCCGTCACCCTCAGAATCCTTTTCATAAGTCAACCACTTAAATACCATATCTATCTAACTGCCTTTCTGTCTGTCCAGATTCTTTTTAAGGTCTATCTGGTAAGACCTAAGTCTGTGACGAGGTTCGGACTCGCAAAATCTCTTGCTTGGAGGGCAAGTGCTTTACCAATTTAGCTACACAGACACATAAACAAGTCAATACTGGCAGATATTAACTTGTTTATTACCCAGCTTACAAAGTCATACTGCATCTTTTGGACGAGCTAGGAATAATATGCGGAGCTTAATGTATTTTTGCCATAGGAGGCAATGGCGTGTGCAGAATGATTTGAACATTCACGGTATTCCTACCACTATAGCTAGACTATCAGCGCGTCTTCCAATTTCGCCATACACACATATAAAACAGGATTCGCAACATCCTGCGGCTTTCGCCTGACATATCGCTATGCCATTGTCCCATCTTCATCCATTATTTCAGGATGCCGTTCGTTCGCTAGACCATCAGCTTGTCTAACTACACTCTAAAGAGTAGGGAGAACCAGATTTTATATCTCTGGCTGGTCATTATCTACGAGAGACTTTTGACCACTTCACGGTATTATTAGCTGGCTCATGTATCACCTAGGAAGACTAAGAAACCAGTAAGCGGAACCATCATTAACAGTTCCATGAGGGCTAAATCCCTTGTGCAACATGATTTAATTCTTATTTATTCCGGGTTCTGGTTTCTTTTCTAGCCTATTACCAGCAAAAGGCCAGTGCGGATAGTGAGCATCGAACTCACACGGTATTTCTACCAACAGATTTTGAGTCTGCTATGTCTGCCATTCCATCATACCCGCTCAATAAAGGCTGTCTGTCCAGCAGTCAACCGTCTTTCCGATTTGCTGATATATATATTCTTATATATCATCTATACAAGTTTCACAAAGGTCATAATTTGGCTCCGTGTATTTTTGGCAAATAATCAATGTATTCCCATCATGTAAACGATATATGTCGAACACTACATTTTTGTACATTGAAATTTTCACAAGGCCATGCCATCCGAGCATTACGCCACCAACATAATCAATTGACGAGGACAATACTTTAATATCATCATAGTTCAGTGTATTATCTTCAACAATATCCTTTCTACTGTTAATGACACTAAGAACCAAGCTTTCTATATATCTATCCATATAACCAACCTGAATTTCAATTAATAAAAGACAGTTTTAGAATCAAGCAAGAATCGAACTGCCTTACAGCCGCCCGTCAGAAGCACTGTAAAGAACCCATCTGTCATTCCAAGAGCTTGCATAGTAGTTTATCCATCCTATCATGAATCAGATTTCTACTTGCTATGTAGTTCTCCCTGTCTTTATAAGTATTGTATCACATATTATGTGATTTGTCAATAGATTTTTTTGAAATTTTTCAAAATATTTTTTAATCAAGACCAGCCATTACTCTGTAACATTCCAAATAAGAACTATACATATTTGGAATATAAAAGCGAGCACGAAATGTTGCCGCATTACGAGTAAAACCACGAGACATCATCAATTTCACAAAACGCTTACGAGTCATTTCAATCTCTCCTTTGTTGTTCTATAAGTATTGTACCACAGAAATTAAGTCTTGTCAAGTGGTTTTAGAAAATAATTTTTCAAATTTTCAAAAGATTCTTTTTCTGAAAACTGTTCATAAACATGAACATTGCTTTCAAAATAACCCTGAATAGCATTATTGAGTTCTTCTAATTTAACAGGAAGCTCATTGCAGTGCGTGAATACAATATTCATATCAACATTATACACTTCGCTATCAATGAAAATTCTACGAACTAAGGAATCATAGTCAAGAGGTGCATAACGCAAATGGTTCTGGAATGGATTGGGAACATTTGTTTTGTCCTCTTCCATCTTGTCACTAATATCATTTCTTGTACACTCACTATCAAGACGACCAGTACCATGTCTTGTTAAATAAGTGCGTGTGACATAATACGCATTGACATTTTTAGCATCATTTAGAATTAACTTATAATCCTGATTCCATAGCTGATTGATGCCATCAAGACCTGTCTTTGCACAAGTCAGATGTGGAGCGTATTCAAGATTATCACAATCAAGAAGAATACCCTGTCCAAATTCAAAGATAATGTTTTTAGGCTTACATTTGGAAATAGCGTGTGAAACATCTACACACTCAATACACCAGCACATACGTTTTGCGTCCATAATCCAGTGCTGAATAATTCTATCATCATAGACAATATTCTTCCATTCGTCAGAAAGCGTAATATGATGACGTTCTATTTCACCCTTAAAATATCCATCACGAATATCAATCAATTTCTTACGAATAGGCTCAATACCTTTCTTTGTAAGATAGTCCCTACTAAGACAATGATAAAGCTCTTCGTAGTTTAGACAATATTTAGGTTGAGAGTTCTGATTTCTCTTAATAGTTTCCCAAACACCATATCCACAAGTGCCATGCTTACCTTCTCCACGATATTCTTCCTTAATTTGATTAAGAAACATATCAAATGGAGTAGTTACATAACATTTAGGACTAGCATATTGATTGGTACGAAGTTCCCAAAAGTTATACATTTCATCAAGCTCTTTTGCTTCACGAACATATTCCATAGGATTTAGAACAAAATCAACACCATAATAAGTGTCAGAACCGTTCATAGTTCCAGAAGCAAAGTGATGATAAACATGACGACCGTTGTAATATTTGTTATTACAATCAACAGTATGTGCCCTCTGGCTTCCACCAGTAGGAAGAATAGTAAGAGTTTTCTTGTTGGCAGAAAGAGCGTTTGAAACATAACCCTTTCCTTCATCACCAAAGTTAGCACCAATAACAATATTTACGCTGTATTCAGACATAATATCTTTCTTGTTAAATTACATTAATTACCAGACGAGTTCGCCGTTGTCGTTAGTCTTAACCTCAGAGCTTGCGGTAGTATGAACAGCACCATACTTGTCTGCAATAATCTTCATAATTACGTCCTTAATCTTATCGTCTTCGGATACAATTACATGGTCAGCAGGAAGATACTGTCTATAACTAGCGGCAAGGTGGTCATAGCCACGAGTGCAGATATGATATACGTCATACTTCTTGGTAACTTCCTGAACAAGATTCTTAGTCTCAATATCACTCTGTTCAGTAGAACCAAGCGCCTTATTTAGAGGCGTGTGAGGAAGATACGGATTACAAGGCTCGTCACCCATAGTAATGATGAGACCCTTTTCTCCGCGATTCCAACAGTCAAGCTTGCAATTATGGACACCGAAATACCATGCGGCAGTATAGCTCTCAAAGCTGTTGCCACCACCGCCACCTTCAAAGTAAATCTTATCCAGCTGTTCAGCGATACGAATATCGGATTCAAACTGGCTTGCCTGAATAGGCGCATAATCATAAGCAAGGTCGCCAATGCCCATAGTCAAAAATTCAATGTCTGAATACTTACTAAAACATTCTTCGATGATATCGGATAGCTTTTGGGCAATGTCAACAGCGGTATGGCCCATAGAACCAGTTACATCAAGAGCAAGAATAACAGGCTTAGTATTAGGATGTTCCTTGCTGTCACAACACTCACGCGTTACATTATACGGATTCAGAGCTTTATCAAGACTATGAGACTTATACATCTCCTGTGCAGTGCAATCCATAGTCTTAAAAGAGTCTACGTCAACACCACGAGTAGAAACGGTATAACTACAATACGCATCCTTAGTCCAAGAACCGCCACCCATAATTAATCCTCCACTTCTTCATTAGAATCATCAGTGTCTTCGTCTTCATTTAGTTCCATATCCATGTCACCAAAATCAAACAAGCCGTTGAACATATCACCCATATCACCAGACATCATCATTGCCATCATAAGACCATTCTGACCATTAGAACTATTACCCATACCGTTGGCGTTATTTCCAAACATCTGACCCATCATAGCCATCTTCATAATGCTATTCAGACCATCCTTCTTGGAAATCATATTACCAAACGGAGAGACAATCTTGCCGTAGTAATAAGTGTTGCCCATGAAAACATGACGCTCCTTTACGACAGTTTCAATGGTACTATTCATATAATTAAACACCTTGATTTCCTCACCAGAAACGGAAATTACACAACGGGGAGTATCACCAACGATAATGATATCGCCAACCTTGACATGATTAGTAGGTACTACAAAGAACCAATCATTTCCAATATCAAAAGCAAAATTACTGTGGTTTACTAGACGATTACGCTTTACATCGTAGCTCTTGTAAACACCGGGAGCAGTACGAACAGCAATCTTACCATTCATAGTCAGACGGCACATATCAGAACCAACTTTACGGAACATACCGTCAAACATACCACTCATACCAAACATATTGTCGAAATTCATAAACACATTTCTCCTTTCGTGTTTCTACCAATATTGTACCACAGAAATCAAGATTTGTCAATACCTAATTTTATTTTTAATAAAAATATTTTACTTTACAATCTGGTGGCCCTGTTAGATAAAAAATATCTGGGTTCTCTTTGTTACGGTAAAAAAACATTCTATCTGTCTCATAGTTAGCCATGAACAGTAAGTCTTCCATGTATGTGTTATAATAACTTTTACCCATAGAGATAATAAATTCTTGTGCAATTTCATTGGCATTGTTTCTGCTAATACCATGCGCCATAAGGAATTTAATATACTTTTTACGAGTCATAATCATCCCTCTTCCGATATTTTACTTCGGTATATTCTTCATAGTCGGGTTCAATATCATAATGAAAACTATATTCTGCCTCGTCCATAATCATATCCTCAATTTCTCTTTCAGACATATTATCATCTACAAAGAAATCAAAATCCCAACAACCAATGGGGCGAACACTTATCCAACCTTTAACTCGCTTCATAATACACCTTAATCCTTCTCAATATGTACGTTTGCAATGGTAACAGTTGTATCATCTTCTACGAAATCAAGAGAACCATCTTCGAGATTCACAACGTTGTATCTAACCATATCACAATGACATTCATCATACTCAATATAGCGAATCTTCATATAAAGTTCTTCCTTATTATCATATTCACCACGATAATAGAACGCTTCACCAATCTTTAGACCATCACCAAATTTAACTTCACAAGGTTTATACTCTTTCCCAATACGCATTACTCAATTCCTCCGATATAAGCGTCAACCAACAGTTCTACCCTAACTGTGCCTTCAAACCCACACATTCTACCAGTTTTCAGATTTACGGTATTATAACCGACATTTCTATCTCTACCGATATCCACAGAAAAACAATTCGTCTTCATATAAATAGGTTCATCATCGTTCCAATCGTCATATTTACGGAAACAGCAACCAATTCCGATATCTTCAAATCTGACAAATCCTTTTTCTTTGCTTTCAGTCTTGCCAATACGCATAATACTTACTCCTTATTAAATAAAGTAAAGCTGAACAACTTTGTCTTCGTCCCAAAACTTGACATCAGATTTGCAGACCCAAGTACAAGCAACATCTACAAGACTGATACCATAATTCTTAAAACTACCAGCCCACTTCAAAAATTCTTCAACCGTCATGTAATCATTAGTGTAGTCTACCAACTTATTATTCATGCTGAAATGAATTTCAACATTTTCAAGGTCGCTATTTACTCTCAGGCTTCTAGCAGTAAAAGGATATTCTTCTTTCGCTCTGCTATTAGCAATAACCATTGCGTAATCCATAGCTTTATGCTCCTTGCAGAGCTTGCGAAAATCTTTAATGGTCATAACACTTACTCCTTTATTTATATCTTGTTCGTTTCTGTAAGTATTATAGCACAGAAAATTAGTAAAGTCAAGAGTTTTAAAATTATTCTTTTAAATTTTAGAATCGCATTCAACGTGAACATCAGCAATAACAACCAAAGCATCATTGCTAATAGAATCAAGCTCTCCGTTTTCAATATTCACAATATTATATCTTTTTTGAACAAGATATTGTTCGGAATTAGAAAAACTTTCAGTCGTTTTCATATATAGGACATTGTGACCATAATCTCTATTATAACGATAAAACGGAGTGCCAATCTTAATATTTTCAAATCTTTCTGTCTGTAACTTATTCATAATAACACGCATAACAATCTCCTTAATCACTCAAATAATCCTCAACCATTTTAATAGCCCATAGCATTCCGTTTACTTCGCCAGCAAGAAGGGTGGATTTATGCTTGTCTCCGTCTCGTAATGCTCGGAGCCTATCATCTTGTGTGTTACGAAGTTTATGCCAAAGGCTTTCAATGAAATCTTCATCCGTCGTTGTCATAATAATCACATCTCCGCATTAAACAAACCAAACTTTTGGGAATCTTTCAATAATAGAAACACACCAGTAAAGTACGTCTTATCCACTTGTTAAATTTCAATCATCAGTGATAAGCGGTGGGTAGCTCCCAATACCATTGTAATACACCCTATTAGATGTATAAACCGCAACAATTTCATAATTGATTAGAAGGTCTCCCGGTTTATTATCCCCATATACATCAGGAAACTTACTAATATCATCTTTCGTCACGATAAACCCAACACCAAGTCTACCGTTGTCATATTCAAAGACATTATCCAGTGATACATTTTCAAGATGTCTATATTCGTCCAAAATTACATCGGGGTCATAACAAATAACAATTCTATTTCTATCACGCTCAACAAATCCATAGCGGTTGTGCGTAGTCTGAATAATCATTCCTGTTTCAAGTTCGTTCTTTTTCATGATAATTTCACCTTTACTCTAAATAAATCAAATTTTCTAAAAAATTTTCCATAAGGCAAACAGCACCAATAAAACACATCATAAGTCCCGTTATCTGTAATTTCACGGTATTTCCAGAATCCAAGAGCAGAATAAATTTTTTGAAACAGTGATTTGTTACTCATAATTTGTTCTCCTTTATTAAATTGCGATAAATAAAAACAGCATTTTGTGACTTGCCTAAAATACTATTTTACATTAGTCCCAAGAATTAATAACAGATTCATCAGTTTTAGAATGATACAGACGGTCTAAATCACTAAAATCTGTTTGAGAATCATACACAAAATATACCCAACAGTAATAGTCTTCTCCAATATACATCTCTACCATTTTCTGCTCCGGGTCTAAGATTTGAGTGTTGAAAAGACTTCTTCCAGATTCTTCACTATACCTATCAGCTTCTTCTCTGCAATATTCATAAACTGCATTTTCGGTTGTATTATAACAGGTTGTAAAGTTTTGAACCTTATCATTAATAGCAAATATAACACACCATTCAGAATTATTCATACAATATTTTTATCCTCTACTTTTAGACCAATATTTGCAACCAATCTAATGTGATTCGCAATATCTGTTACAGCACAATCCCCTGTGCGATTGCAATACCATGCGCAGTCTTCTTTATTACATTCGCCAAAATAGAGTCCTTTTTGTAATTTAAGAGGACAACATTTATTTTCCCCTTCCATAATTATACCTCCTCAACGCGCAATCTAATAAATTCAATAGGAATACTGTCATAAAGCGAAGTGATATAACCATCGGTCAAATTAACAGCATTCAAACTAACCATCTTATTTGTACCAACATTCGTATACTCATATGGTGAGACTTTAAGATAAACATCACCGTCATACTCAAAACAATCACCGTTTGCAATATCATTAAAGACAGTTGGTTTGTCTATTTTACGAATAATATCCATATCATACCTCAATCGTATTTATAAGTATCTTTGATTTTATTCCAATATTTCTTAGCGTCCTCAAGTTGTTTAATTAACCCGTCAATCCAGTACAAATCAAACCTAATAGGGTGGTCATAACTAAACAAATTGCCATCATCTTCTCCAAGAATTTCAAATAATGGATAGTTTGTAAATCATTTTGACTCGCTCATTTTCTTATAATCTTCTAAATACATCCATCTAAAACCACGATATTTATTTCTTTCTCCACGCAAACAGCGACTTATAGATGTCCTTAAAAACCCATCTCTGGACGCTTCGGAAATACCATCCCATTGTTTAATAAAATTATAATCCAAATCCATTTGTACAATTTTACGATAATTTTTATTTTGTAAATTATCGCTATTATAAAAAGTTAGATACTTTCCTGAATAATATTCTTCTGCGTAAACCCACCTATAACCGCTACTGCTCTTAGACACTTTGCGTAAACAGCTTTTAATTCCTTCAGAATATCCAACTGTTTCATGTATAAGGGCAAAAGAATCCCATTCTTTGATAAACTCTAAATCTAAACTAAGTTGAACAATTTTCCTGCCTAGTTTTTTCCTCAATGAGTCTGAAGCTCTTTTGTTACGAGTTCCGTGATTATTATTTTCTCTGTCCGTTACCCACTCTAAATTATCTAACTTATTGTTTGTTTTATCTTCATCAATATGATTGATAGCTGTGTAAATTTTTGGATTTGGGTTTGGGTTAAATACATTCATAACTAATTGATGGACTTGGCAAGTGTGCGAATTTGACCTACCATGTCTTAAACCAACTACCATATACCCAGTAGACTTACTCTTATATGGTTTTAGAAATGTTCCTTTCAAAAAATATTTCCTTCCGATAGAATCTACGATTTGTCTGTCAAGGCTTCTTACATTACCAAAATTAGACACTTCGTATAGTCCTGTATAATCTGTGCCACTTACAACTCCAACGCTTTCCCAAACCTCTTCTTCAAACATCATAGCACACATCACTTCCTTCCAACTAATTCATACCTTCATAAGCAAGCTTTTCCGTCATATACAACCAAGTCTTCTTCACGAATTTGCTTTAGAAATTCTTTAGTATATTCTTGGTTTGGCGCAGATGCAAAATATTTATATTCCATAACTACACCTCTCAATTTAATAAAGTTCATTCAGCATGATACAAACATCTATATCGCAATCATATTTTTTGTTTCTCAGTTCTTGTGCGTATATTTCAGCCATCGTCAAAGATTTAAATGACTTCATGTGTGTGATAGTTAAATCGCATCCATCATGCTCTTTTAAATAAACAGTGTAAATGAACATACTATACCTCATTTATTTGGGAAAATATCATCAAGTTCACGAATGGAATAAGTTCTATTTTCTAACCCAGAAATCCGATTCAATGTTTTCTGACTAAGAATACCATCAAAGCTGTTATCTTCAAGAATTGCATCTACAATTACAATCAAATCTTTTGCTCTACGCCTTTCTCGTCTTACTTCTCCTAGCTTGCGCCACATTTTATAACCTTCACAAGCGTTTTTATTATAAAATTCAGCATTATGTTCTAGGTCAAAAATTTCTCGTTCACATTTCTCAACAATTTCAACCGCTTCCAGTCTTTTATTTTTTAAATCAGATATAAAATTACTTATTTGACAAAT
>ERZ1034730.318-NODE-318-length-19291-cov-18.490539_pt1 | contig 19291 bp, 13 predicted proteins | sample MGYA00520650_ERZ1034730 | MGnify/ENA primary metagenome ERZ1034730 (study PRJEB33766, sample SAMN09781702) | gut metagenome | biome: gut microbiome | host: Homo sapiens | place: Madagascar | study: EMG produced TPA metagenomics assembly of the PRJNA485056 data... | reverse complement strand
AGCTCCCCCGATGGGGAGCCAAGAACGTTCTTCCGCTTAACTTAATAGCATTACCCCAATGGGGAAGGCTGCGATACGAGGATGCCGCTATCCCCGACACACAGCCTTCCCCTCGAGGGGAAGGTGCCCCAAAGGGGCGGATAGGGCACTGGCGGTATGAAAGAGAGCGGGAAAGAGAATCTCAAGCCGACGATTTACGATAAAACCCTATCCACCGCTGGCGCGGTCCCCCTTCCCCATGCGGGGAAGGCTTATATGGGGGCGGCTTCGCCGCGAATATATATGGGTGATGCCCGAAAGTGGTATTCAAGTCCCTAGTCACCAGTCACCAGTCCCTAGCTACTAGTCCCTAATCCCTAGCCACTAAGTCCCCAGTCCCTATTTCCCTTTCTTCTGGCAGTCCTTACAAATCCCGTAGATCTCAATGCGCGGATCGGCCGCAGCGAAGCCGTACTCCTGTGAGAGCTTCTCTTTATAGCCCTCTTCGAGATGGATATCGATCGGGAAGATGCGATGGCAGGAGGTGCAGATCGCATGAGGGACGGGCGTGCCGTGGTCGAATTCGTAGCGCGTGAGACCATCGGACATCGTGGTAGAACGGGAGAGAAGCCCATGCTCAGCGAGCGCTTCGCAATTCCGATATACCGTCGAGAGCGAGAGCTGTGTATCCTTCACACGCACCGCCTCGAAGACTTCGCCCGCAGAGAGCGGAAGGCCCTTGGCGAGCGTTTTCAGGATCAGGACGCGGGCCTTCGTCCGCTTCATCTTCTTATCCATCAGGAGTTGTTCGATATTGCCCATGATAGTTCCTCGTTTTCTGACTGAATCATATAGTGTGCTATGTATTTAGAATAGCGGATTTGAGAAAAAATTGCAAGAGGGGCAAAAATAGAAATGAGGAATAAAGGAGGGCAAGTTCGGTGTAGAGTATGAATAGCCTTTCCCTCGAGGGAAGTTGCCCCGAAGGGGCGGATAGGGCACTGGCGGTATGAAAAAGAAGTGGTGGAGAACGTCTCAGGTGTGCCGATTACGAGAGCACCCGAGCGCCGCGAGGTCGTGTATTTCCACGAGCGAAGCGAGGTTTTACGGTTTTCTAAATGATAGCGGTATACCGTAGTCATTTAGAAAACCATAAAACCGGCCTAACGGCCGAGGAAATGCACCCCCTCTGCCTTCGGCATCTCCCCCAGAGGGGGCGATGGTCCGATGGACCTCTCAACTGTTTCCTTAACTAATGGCATTGCCCAAGCGGGGAAGGCTAAGAGGTGCGGCGCATTCCTACTTTCACGCATACGTCGATTATCGTTCTGCAAGGAAGATTTCTCGACTTCGCTCGAAATGACGATGCGGGAGAAACACTCATATTTCGTCTTCTGAATAACTGGCATTTAAGTCAACTCCCGAATTAAGTCAGGAGTGAGGAGTTAGGAGTGAGGAGTGAAGGTACGGCGCATAAAATTAGGAAGCGCCGTGAAGTTTTGATAGCGCTGCGCGCAGTTGTCATCTCGAGCGTAGCCGAGAGATCCTTCCTGCAGAACGGTTAGTATGCAACTGCGCTATTTCAATCACCGATTGCTCCTAATCCCTAATCCCTAGCCACTGATCCCCAGTCCCTAATCCCTAATTCCTAGGCATCAGTCACGGATTCTTTATCTCTTTTCCCACACTTTGTTTCTTAATTTTCAAAGAGACGCAAAGTATTCATAATGGAACATTATTTTTTATTTGCGAAGCTCTAATGAAAGTGCTATACTGTATCTAGCCAACTGAGAAGTCCTGTCAGTTGACGGGAGAAAGACAGAAGGAACGCAGAGGAAACACGGTCACTCGCGCAGCACTCCTTCCGGAAAGCTCCTCCTTATCAGGACTACCCATATTTCTATATAAGGAGCGAATCTAAATGAAAAAGATCCTCGCACTGGCTGCTGTAGCAGCACTCACCGCTGGCGTATCCGCTTACGCTGCAAATCCGTTCTCTGATGTTACCCCGGATGACTGGGCATTCCAGGCAGTATCCGACCTGTCCGTTCAGGGTGTCGTAGAAGGCTATCCGGACGGCTCTTTCAAGGGCGAAAGAAACATGACCCGTTACGAACTGGCTCAGATCATCGCTCGCCTGATGGCTAAAGAAGACCAGCTGAATGCTGAACAGCAGGCAACGCTTGACAAACTCGCTGGCGAATACGCTGACGAACTCGCAAACCTCGGCGTTCGCGTAGCCAACCTGGAAAAGAAAGTCGGCAACATCTCCTGGTCCGGCGATGCTCGTATGCAGTACCAGCATCCACAGAATGGACTGGATGACGCTTATGGCGCTCGTATGCGTCTGAACGTTTCTGGTCAGGTTAACGACAAAGTCCGTGTTGAAGGCCGTCTGTCTACAGAAGCTGACCTCAAAGGAAACGAGTCTGCTGATACAGAAATGGATCGTATCCATGTCGTTTACACCCCAACTGATGAACTGACCTTTGATCTTGGCCGTACTGGGGTAGGTCTGTCTCAGACTGGCATTTACATGGATGAAGATGGTATTTTCGACGGCGTTGCTGGTACCTATGATAATGGCAAATTCAACGTTGGCGCTGGTTATGGCCGTTTCAAAGGCGTTTATGATAAGTGGAATCTTGATGCTGATATTCCGGAAGCTTGGTTTGTTAAAGCCGGTGGCAATGTTGGTGGCGTAGCTGACCTCTCTGCTTTCTACCTCGAACAGAAACACTTCGCAGGGACTGATGAAAACCTCAAGACTTGGGGCGTAGGTGCAGCATTCAATGTTGGGGATTTCACTGTTGATGGCGATTACATTAAGAACACCAATAAAGTAATTGATAAAGCAGCTATGTGGACCGCTGGTCTGACCTATGGCGAAGTGGATACCGATAAAGTTGGTTCTTGGACTCTGGGCGTTCACTATGTAGATGCTGATCTAGGTGCATACATTGGCGGCGTTACTGCTTGGGATATGTCTCAGTTCCTTGATGCATCCACTTTAGTAGGTGCTAAGTTCTGGATGGCTAAAGCAGGCGTAGCTGTACAGAAGAACGTCGAACTCGATGCTTACTACTACTTCAACGGCAAGTCCAAACTCACTGATAATAATGGTAAGAAGTTTGAGGGCGATGATATGTGGGGCGTCGAACTCAACTACGCATTCTAATCTCACCGCTGAGACTAAAAAAGAACTCCTTCGGGAGTTCTTTTTTTATGGGAGATTCACGTGCGTGTCGCATCTAGGAAAACGCTGATTCAATCGCAGAGTCAGATTCTACAAGGATTTTTATACATAGCTTCGTCATAGCCTTCCTTACATAGCTCGCTATTCACGTCAGGTGATTCCTCGCTATGCATAAAAATTTAAGAGTAAAATATGACAACGGTTTAATCAGTGTTTCCCTAGGCTCTTTATATATCGCTTCAGGAGGAAGGCGCAGAAGTACGGGAAGGTATAGATGTTTTCTTGGCACCCGATATTCCCGCGAACGAGCTTGATGCCGCGATGGATATCGCCGTAGTTCGGGTTCTTGATGAGCTGGCGGAGGGAGGCGGCCGCGCCATTTCCTGCTTTCACTTCCAGCGGGATGAGTTCATGCTGGCTACGGATGAAGAAATCTTCTTCCAAGCTGGAATTTTCTTTCTTATAGTAGAAAAGGGGAAGCCCTGCTTTGAAGAGTGCTTCGGCGATCATATTTTCATAGAGCGCTCCCTTGTATACGCCAAGGTTTTGGTTGGCACGGAGGTCTTCTTGCGCTTCTTCATCCAGAGAGGCGATGAGCAGGCCGGTGTCTTTGAAATAAATCTTGAAACGGGAGCGATCCCCATTTCCTTTGAGTGGAAGCTCCGGGAAGTTCAGGCAGTAGCAGAGGTTCACCATGCCGGCATCATTCAGCCACTCAATGGCGTCCATGTAGCGCGAGAGGCGCGCACCACGAGCGACTTTTGTGATTTGGAATTTCTTGTTTTCTTTGGCGAGCTGAGCCGGGATGCTGCGGAAGATAGAGAGGACCTTCGTCTGCTCCAGACCCGGGAGGTACTTGCGGATGTCTTCCTCATAGTCCAGAAGCAGCTGGCGCTGTTTGGGGAGAATTTGTGAGAAGTGCCCCTGCTCGATGTAGGTTTTCACGACTTCGGGCATGCCGCCCAGGAGGCAGTAGTCCAGGAAGAGCGCTCCGCATTGGTCTATTTCCAGCTGGGAAAAAGGGGTGAGGCTTTGCATGTGGGAGAGCATGTCTGTGGTGAGACTTTCTCCATAGCCCTTTGCCCAAAGAAATTCCTCAAAGTCCATGGAGGTCATCTCAAAGTCTTTCTTGTAGCCGACACTGTTGCTCTCGATCCGGCGGTAGTTCAGTCCCAGCATGGAGCCGCTCAGTATGACATCGTAATTTCCTTTGAGCTTGAAAAACTTCAGACTGGTGGCGATGTCAGGAAATTCCTGGATTTCATCAAAAACGAGAAGCGTCTCGTGCGGAATCAGCGCCGCCTCTGGTGAGAGGATGGAAATATTGCGGAGAATGTTTTCCTCGCTGTAGCCGTCAGATACGATCTGTTTGAATTTGGGCTCTTCGACGAAATTGATGTAGAGAATGTGGGAATAGTGGGCTCTTGCAAAGTGCAGGATGGACTCCGTTTTCCCGACCTGCCGTGGGCCTTTGATGATGAGCGGTTTGCGATCATCGGATGCTTTCCAGTCTTCCAGAAAAGCATCTATTTTTCTTCGTAGATACATGGTATCACCTCATGCGATAAAATCAGGGGATTTCATCTCATTGTACAATTTTATGAGGCATTTTTCAATGTAGTTGTACAATTTTATGAGGATGTTTTCAGGATAGAGTGTCAATTTTATGAGCGCATTTTCGGTGCTCGTGTACAATTTCATGTAAATGGCAGGCACGGGCTTGGTACATTCGAGGCTGACTGCGGCATGGAGGCGCCGGGACTTCGACGTTCCCTTGCTGTAGTCAGTCCCGTGTGAGTAATGCTATTAAGTTAAGCGGCAGAACGTTCTTGGCTCCCCATCGGGGGAGCTGCCCGAAGGGCTTGTGCAAGCGAACTGGATTATAGCGTCGCTACGCTCCTAAAAATCCAGTTCGCTTGCACATATTGCCTTCGGCACTTCCCCCGAAGGGGGAAGCAAGACGTTACGTAGTTAACGATTTCCTTAACTTAATAGCATTACCGCCCTGCCGGCGGCCTCTTCCCGAGGGGAAGGGGTTTTTGTGTGGCGATCCGAAATCAACTATGATTTACCTTGCGTCTTTTGGCCAAAATGGGTACAATAGAACCATCTAACTGATGCTGGCTGGAAGGATTGGCGGACTCCGATGCGGGGGTCCGCTTTTTGATTGGCAGCGGAGAAAAGGGAGAAGGGATTGGAAATTCACGCTTTCTCTGCGTGTGCCGCGCGCCTCTCCGATTTCCTCCTCTGTCTTTCATGCCGTGAGTGCCCTATCCGCCCCTACGGGGCACCTTCTCCGCAAGGGGAAGGCAGTGTGTCGGGGATAGCGGCATCCTCGTATCGCAGCCTTTCCCATTGGGGAAGGGGGACCGCGTCAGCGGTGGATAGGGTACTCTCGTATATCGCCTACTTGAGACGATCCCCCTCGCTCTCTTTCATACCGCTAGAACCCTATCCGGCTCGCTTTGCTCGCCACCTTCCCCACGCGGGGAAGGCTATGTGTCGAGGATAGCGGCATTCTCGTATCGCAGCCTTCCCCATTGGGGAAGGGGGACCGCGTCAGCGGTGGATAGGGTGCTCTCGTATATCGCCTATTTGAGACGATTTCCCTCGCTCTCTTTCATACCGCTAGAACCCTATCCGGCTCGCTTTGCTCGCCACCTTCCCCTAGAGGGGAAGGCTATGTGTCGAGGATACCCTCTTCTAAAAAGGCGGCGAAGCCGCCACCTGAACCCTGAACCCTGAACCTTGAACCTTGAACCTTGAACCCTGAACCAAATGAAAGCAAAGTAAAAAGAACCAACCATGTAAATGATTGGTTCCTTCCCTGGAGTGACTGGGAAACCTTATCCCAACTGTCTTTCATACCATAGTCACCCTATCCGCCCTTGCAAGGCACCTTCTCCGCAAGGAAGGCTGACGACGAGGGGAACCCGCTTTTTCCAAAGGAGCCCACTATGAATAGCATGCTTTATCTCACGATCTTCCTTGGCGTCATGACGGCAATGGCGCCGCTCTCGACGGATATGTACTTGCCTTCGCTGCCGGAGATTGCTTCTGATTTTCATATTTCCACTTCGATGACGCAGTCGACGCTCACGATGACGATGGTGGGGATGGCGGTCGGGCAGGTCCTGGGCGGGCCTGTCTCGGACCGGCTGGGGCGCAAGGTACCACTCCTTATCGGCATGATGGGCTTCACGCTGGCATCTTTGGGCTGTGCGTGGACGGAGGAGATCCATCTCTTCCTGGCTTTCCGTTTTTTGCAGGGGCTCTCCGGCGCTTTCGGCATCGTGATCGCCCGTGCGGTGGCGCGTGATGTGGTGGAAGGGCCTGCGCTGATGCAGTTCATGGCGCTCCTCATGATGGTGAATGGCTTGGCTCCGATCGCGGCGCCTGTCGCAGGGGCGCAGGTGCTGCGTTTCACGGACTGGCACGGGATCTTCATTTTCCTTGTCGGGATCGGGCTGGTGCAGATGGGTTTGACGATGCATTTCAAGGAAACGCTGAAGAAGGGGGAGCGTGTGCGAAGCTTCACGGAGGGCTTTGCCGCCTTTGCCGTGCTGGTGAGAAATCGCTATTTCTTCGGCCAGTGTCTTCTGCAGTGTTTCTACTTCGGCGCGTTCTTTTCCTACATCGCGGGATCCGTCTTTCTTTTTCAGAATATCTATGGCGTCTCGCCGCAGACGTACAGCTATATCTTCGGCGGCATCGGTCTCGGTCTCATGCTGATGGGTGTGCTTCCGGCGAAGATGGCAGGGGCGGTCGAGGAGATCACCTTTCTCAAGGTATCGCTCGTGGCGCCTTTCGTGATGTCGCTCTTTTTCCTTGCGGGCATTGTACTGGGCGCGCCGATCGGTTACACGTTCCCTGTGCTTTTCTTGACCGTCATCCCGCTCTCGCTCATGGGGGCGTCGTCGACCTCGCTCTCGCTGTCCCGCTGCGGAAAGAATGCGGGGAGCGCGTCGGCGCTTTTGGGCTTTTTCAATATGATCCTGGGCGGCGCGCTGATGCCGCTCACGGGGATCGCGGGCGACCACTCCGCACTCCCGATGGGGATCATCATGGTTCTCTGCTATGCCCTTTCGCTCGTCGTTTTTCGTCTGATGATCTGGCCGGAGCATAAGAAGTGAGAAGTGGTGGTGCGGTGCGTCCTATTTGGATGCGCCGCTTTTTTGATGGGAGTGACTAGGGACTAGTGGCTGGTGACTGGGATTCTCTGGCATCGTCATCCCGAGCGCAGCCGAGGGATCTTTACTGCACTGCGAGAATCAGCGTGTATGCACCGAGGGAAAACGATGTCCTGGTGCTGCCTCACTTCAGGCGATGAGCGTTCTGCAATAAAGATTGAGGGCTACGCTCGAAATGACGACGGCGCGAAGCGCTATCAAAATGCTGCGGCGCTTCATCATTTTTGCGCCGCACCACCATTTCTCATTTCTAATTTCTCATTCAAGCGAAGCTTTCACACGTAATTAAAGGGGCAGCACGCCCACGGGGCTAACCCTGAAGTTTGAAAGCAGGGATGAGTAGCTAGGGATGAGTGACTGGTGACTAGTGACTTGAATACCGCCTTCGGGCATCGCCATTATTTACACTCCGCGGCGCTTCTGATTTTTATGCGCCGCACCACCACTCCTCACTCCTCACTCCTCACTTCTAACTAGAGCAAGCGAGAGGCTTTCAAGCGTAATCAAGGGACGACCCGCCCCACGGGCGAACCCTGAACCCTGAACCCGACAACCTTCCCTCTTTTTCCATTGTGTTCTATGCTTTATTGTGCTAAAATGGGATTAGAAATTATACAATGTATGAATATGCGTGTTATAATATAAGACGTATACAGTTGGGAGGTCGTTTCATGAAACCGGTCATTCATGTCGGCATCGATGTGGGATCCACAACGGTCAAAGTGGCGGCTTTGTCGCCTTACATGAAACTTTTATTTGGCAGGTATGAGCGCCATATGTCGGATATCCGCCATATGGCGATGGTACTTTTGCATGAGCTCAGGGAGAAGTTCTCGGGTTATCGCATCACGGCTTCGATCTCCGGCTCGGGCGGTATGGGACTTGCGAAGGTGATGGGGCTTCCTTTCTGTCAGGAGATCTTGGCGGAGACGAAGGCGGTGCAGACGTTCCACCCGGAGACGGATGTCATCATCGAGCTCGGGGGCGAGGATGAAAAGATCACGTATCTTCAAAATGGCGTGGACCAGCGCATGAATGGCGCGTGCGCCGGTGGGACGGGAGCTTTCATCGACCGCATGGCCTCTCTCCTCTCGGTGGATGCAGCCGGGATGGGAAAGCTCGCAGAGAAGGCGGAGCGGATCTATCCGATCGCATCCCGCTGCGGGGTCTTTGCGAAGACGGATATTCAGGCGCTTTTGAATGAAGGAACATCGAATGAGGATATCGCGCTCTCCGTCTTTCAGTCGGTGGTGAACCAGACGATCTCGGGGCTGACCTGCGGCCGCCCGATCCATGGGAAGGTGGCATTCTTAGGCGGTCCTTTGACGTATCAGCCGATGCTTCGCAAGCGCTTTCAGGAGACGCTTCACATCGCAGATGAGGATATGATCGTCCCTCGTCACGGGGAGCTCTATGTGGCGATCGGGGCGGCGCTGTCTGCGATGCATGACAAGCCGATGGATCTTGACAGCTGGCTTTCTCGCATGGAAGAGGAGAAGGATGTCCGCCTTGGCACATCGAAGACGCTTCCCCCGCTTTTTGAGGGAGAGGCGGACTACGAGGCATTCAAGGAGCGGCACAGTCATTTCCGCGTGCCGCGGGGCGATATTTCTGCGGCGAAGGGCTCTGTCTGGCTCGGCATCGATGCGGGCTCGACGACGATCAAGGCGGTACTGCTCGATCAAGAGGATCGCATCCTCTATGAGTACTATGGAGGAAATCAGGGGACGCCGCTTTCGGGTGCGCGCCGGATCCTGGAGGATCTGTATGCGAAGCTCCCGGAGGGCGTGACGATCGCCGGAGCGGGTGTGACAGGCTATGGCGAGGAGCTCATCAAGCGGGCGCTTGAGACGGACGTCGGGGAAGTGGAGACGATGGCGCACTATCGCGGCGCGAAGCATTTCCTCCCCGATGTCACGACGATCCTTGATATCGGAGGGCAGGATATGAAGTGCTGCCGCATCAAGGATGGTGCGGTGGATGATATCCTTCTCAATGAGGCCTGCTCGTCGGGCTGCGGTTCGTTCCTTGATACCTTTGCCCGGTCGCTGGGGATGGATATCGGGCATTTCGCCAAGATCGCTCTCTCGGCAAAGCATCCGGTGGATCTGGGCTCGCGCTGCACGGTCTTCATGAATTCCCGCGTGCGGGAGGCGCAGAAGAATGGCGTCTCGGTCGCAGATATTTCTGCGGGTCTCTCCTACTCGGTCATCAAGAATGCGCTCTACAAGGTCATCCGCCTGAAGAAGGCGTCTGACCTGGGCGAGCGGGTCGTGGTGCAGGGCGGGACCTTCTACAATGATGCGGTGCTTCGTGCGCTGGAGCTGCTCCTCGGAAGAGAGGTCATCCGTCCGGATGTGGCGGGGCTGATGGGGGCGTATGGCATGGCGCTCATCACGCGGGATACCTGTCCGGCGGGGCATGTGTCCACGCTTGTGACACCGGAGAAATTGAAGGCGCTGTCGTATACGAATGAAATGAAGCGCTGCCCGGGCTGCGGCAATCACTGCATGATCACGCTGACGCGATTCAATGATGGCCGTGCCTTCGTCTCGGGGAATCGCTGTGAGCGCGGGGCCTCCCTCATGCTGACGGGCAAGAGCGCGCCGCACTCATCGCTCCCGAATATGTACCGCTGGAAGGAGGATGTCATCTGGCATCGCCGTCCGCTTTCTCCGAAGGAAGCGAAGCGCGGTACGGTCGGCATCCCGCGTGTGCTCAATATGTATGAGGACTTCCCCTTCTGGCATGCCTTCTTCGGACGCCTCGGCTACCGTGTCCTCACATCCTCGGAGCAGATCCGCGAGATCTCTACAGAAGCGATGGAGACGATCCCGTCGTATTCCGAGTGCTTCCCGGCGAAGCTCGCCCACTCGCATGTGGCGGATCTTGCGAAGCGCCATCCGGATCTCATCTGGTATCCCTGCATCGACAAGGGGCCGGATGAGGGCAGTACGAACAGCTACCACTGCCCGATGGTCGCATCGTATCCGGAAAATATCGAAGCGAATATGGATGAGATCCTCAGGAAGTACAAGGTGAAGCTGCTGCATCCCTTCCTGCCGCTGCATGCGCCGAAGCGGCTCTTGAAGCAGCTGAAGAAGGTCTTTGCGCCGATGGGCATCTCATCGTCCGAGCTTGAGAGCGCGATCCATGCGGGCGAAGCGGCGGAGCGCGAGTATAAGGAAAGACTGCTCGCTGAGACGAAGCGGGTGCTGGCGGAGATCAGGGAGAAGCATGAGATCGGCATCGTGCTCGCCGGACGTCCGTACCATGTGGATCCGGCGGTGAATCACTCGATCCCGGATCTCATCAACCAGCTCGGCATGGCGGTGCTTTCGGAAGACGGCATCGCGATGGTCGGCGGTGAATATCCGAATCTCCGCGTCATGAACCAGTGGACGTGGCACAGCCGCCTGTATCGTGCGGCAGACTATGTGACGCGCCATCCGCATCTGGAGCTTGTCGAGCTGAATTCCTTCGGCTGCGGGCTGGATGCGGTCGTGACGGATCAGGTGCAGGAGATCATGCACCAGCGCGGCCGGCTCTATACCTGTCTCAAGATCGATCAGAGTTTGAACCTGGGCGCTGTACGCATCCGTCTGCGTTCGCTCAAGGCAGCCATCGAGGAGCGCGGCGAAGAGACGGGAAGCGCAAAGCCGATCGAGTATCCGAAGGCGGTCTTCACGGAAGCGATGAAGCGAGACAAGGACTACACCATCCTGGCGCCGGAAATGTCGCCCATTCATTTCCCCATCATCGAAGCCGCAGTCCAGCGGGAAGGCTACCACATCGAGATCATTCCGCCGATCCATGAGGATATCGACAAGGGGCTTTCCTGTGTGAATAACGACGCCTGCTACCCGGCGATCATCACCATCGGCTCTCTCATGCGTGCGCTCACCTCAGGGAAATATGATCTTTCCAAAACGGCAGTCATGCTGTCCCAGACGGGCGGTATGTGCCGTGCGTCGAACTATGTCGGATTCCTGCACAAGGCATTAGACGAAGCGGGGCTTTCGGATATCCCCGTGATCTCCCTCAATACCCATGGCTTCGAGCCACAGCCGGGCTTCCATCTCTCTCTTTCGATGGGACGGCGCATGATCCAGGCTGTCATCTACGGCGATGCGCTGCAGCAGTGCCTCTACCGCACACGCCCTTATGAGAAAGAGCCCGGCAGCGCAGAGACTCTCTGCCGCAGCTGGCAGAAGCGCTGCATCGAAGCCATCCTTTCCGGCGAGTCCTACACATCGTATAAAAAGAATATCGCAGGCATCATCCAGGACTTCGACCGCCTGCCTCTTTCCGATATGCCGCGCCGTCCGCGCATCGGTATCGTCGGGGAGATCTACGTCAAGTTCAGTCCCATCGCCAGCAATGACATCGTCCGTACCATCGAAGCGAATGGCGGCGAAGCCGAGGCGAGCGGTATGCTTGATTTCTTCCTCTATGGCTCGCTCGACAGCCGTTTCCAGCGGAAATATATGGATGGCACCATGAAGGAAGACCTGAAGGACACCTTCTCCCGCTACCTCTTCGAATGGTATCGGAAGCCGCTCGAAAAGGCGGTGAAAAGATCGCAGCGTTTCCATGAGATCACCGGCATCGAGAAGATGGCCAAGCGCGCCTCTCAGTACCTTTCACTCGGCAACCGCGCGGGCGAAGGCTGGTTCTTAACGGCTGACATGATCGATCTTCTCTATCATGAATGCCGCGGTATCGTCTGCCTGCAGCCCTTCGCCTGCCTGCCGAATCACATCACCGGGGAAGGCATGGTGCATAAGCTGCATGCAGCGTATCCGGAAGCGGTCTTCCTTGCCCTCGATTGCGATGCCAGCGCGAGCGAAGTGAATCAGGAAAACCGACTGAAGCTGATGATGAATGCTCTCACGGAAAAAACGAAAGCACCGAAGGAAATGTCTTTCATTCAGAAAACCATGAATCTTAGAAAGGGAACCACACTATGATGAGAAAATTGACTGGCAAGGGCGAGCGCGTCCGTGAAAAGATGATCGAGACCACGGTTCACATCCTGCAGCAGCAGGGCTTCAAGAAAGCCACCGTCCGCTCCATCGCCAAGGCAGCCGGCGTCAATATCGCCTCCGTGCGCTACTACTTCGGCTCCAAGGAAGAGCTCATCGGTGCGGCACTCGAGTACATGATGGGCAATCTGGAGAATATCGTCTCCTACCTCGATGACAACCGCCTGACGGCGAGCGAAAGGCTGAAGAAATACATCATCGCCTACTTCCACCTGGCCCGCGAGCATCCTGCTCTCTTCCGTTCCATCTCGAATCCTTCGAGTGAGGACGCCAAGGACACCTACTTCATTTACCTCTCTCTTCTCCACAGCCAGTGCTGGGAGAAGGTCATTCGCAATGTGGCAGAGGTCACTGGCTATACCGATGAAAAAGACCTCGAGCTCAAAGCCATGCAGATCTTCGCCGCCGTCGAATTTCCTATCATTCTGGAAAGCAATAAGGGAAATTCCTTCATCCAGGGATACACCGACGATGCGACGCTTTCCCGCTATGTCGACCTCCTTCTTGATAATGTGGATGAGAAAAAGGAAAAGAATGAGTACCTGAAGGAGATCCTGCAGAAGAGTAAATAGGGACTAGTGGCTAGTGGCAAGTGACTGGTGACTAGGGATTAGGGATTAGGGATAATCCCAGCTGGTGTGCAAATGAAAGAGCCATGAACAGTTTTGTTCATGGCTCTTTTTGAATGAGAAATGAGAAAGTGAGACGCCATTTCGAGCGCAGTGAGATGGGGCATGCCAGCGGTATAGCGTGTTATGTTGAATAGTCCGATGCTATCGATATTCCAACACTTTCAGGCAATACCGCTACGTAGCCCCCTCATCTCACTTCGTTCGAAATGGCGTCTCACTGGATTTTCGCGTCGCTTCACTCCTAAAAATCCAGTTCGCTTGCACAACCCCTTCGGGGAGCTCCCCCGATGGGGAGCCAAGAAAGTTCTGCCGCTTAACTTAATAGCATTGCCCAATGGGGAAGGCTGCGATACGAGGATGCTGCTTTTCTCGCATTGTCAGAACAAATACACGCATATGTGGAAAAAGAATAACGACGGACAAAGCCTTCCCCGCGTGGGGAAGGTGGCGAGCGGAGCGAGCCGGATAGGGTTCTAGCGGTATGAAAAAGAGTGGGGAAAGCGTCTCAAGCAGGCCATTTACGAGAGCACCCTATCCACCGATAACGCGGTCCCCCTTCCCCAATGGGGAAGGCTGCGATACGAGAATACCATCTTCTAAAAAAAGGCGGCGAAGCCGCCACCTGAACCCTGAACCTTGAACCCTGAACCCTGAACCTTGAACCCTGAACCAAATGAAAGCAAAGTAAAAAGGGGCTGTGAAGAAATGAGGATTCATTTCTTCACAGCCTCTTTTTTTGAATGAGAAATGGTGCTGGCGGCTTCGCCGCGAATAGAGCGGCGGAATGAAAGAGAGTGGAGCAGAACGGGAAAAGTGTCGGAGTCCCCAGTCACTAGTCCCCAGTCACTAGTCACTAGTCACTAGTGGCCAGCCCAAGCAGCTCTCTCAGCTCACCTACGGTATCTGCGATCGCGTCTGCGCCGTGGGCAGCGAGCTCTTCGCGGCTGCCGTAGCCGAAGGAGACGGCGATGCAGGGGAGATGGTTGTCATGTGCGCCATCTACGTCATAGCCGGTATCACCGATCATGACGGTCTCCTTCGCAAGACGCGCTACGTCATGGCCCTTTTCGCGAAGAAGGGAGAGTGTCTTGGCGATGATGCGCGCCTTCTGGCTCATGGTCGCATTCTGGCTTAGCTCATCATCGGGATCGCTGCCGCAGATGACATCGAAGTAGGATGTGAAGCCGAAATTTTCAATGATCCGCTTCACAAAAGGTTCCGGCTTGCTCGATGAGACGGCAAGCACATAGCCGGCGGCTTTGGCGAGAGAGAGAAGTTCGCCGATGCCGGCATAGGGCGAGCAGTCGAAGAGCGCGCCCTTTTCTTCATACAGCTCTCTGAATTTCGTAATGGCGGTCACGATGTCATCGTCTTTCATGCCGTAGAGCTTTTTCATCTGCGTATTGAGCGGCGGCCCGATGAAGGTGCGGAGCTTTTTCTCATCTGTCTCATGGATGCCGACTGCGTCAAGGCCGTACCTGACGGAGCGAAGAATGCCGGGAGCAGACTCGGAGATCGTGCCGTCCAGATCGAAAAGAAGGGTGGTGTAGTGGGGCATAGGGACCTCGGTTCGAATAAAAGTGACTAGGGATTAGGGCTCAGGGTTAGCCCGTGGGCGGGGCGCCCATGGATTGTGGATGAAAGCCTCGTATGAATGAGAAATTAGAAATGCGAAATGCGAAATGGTGGTGCGGCGCATAAAAATATGGAAGCGCCGCGGAGTATTGAAATAAGCTTAAAACGCGTTCCCCCTTGGAGAAGGGGGTGCCCGAAGGGCAGGGGATAGACTGCCTCGAAGAGGCAGAATTCTGCAGAATGAGAAACAAGAACTGTTGAATAGACTAGAGTAGATAGCATGAGCCGCTATGTAGAAGGGTGCCGTTACGCGGCACATCCATCCTGCGACTTTGGTGCTCCTAATCCCTAGCCACTAATTTCTAGTCACCAGTCACTAGTCCCCATCATTTGAAGATCAATTTCTTCTTCATCCGATCGATGGAGAAGGCGCGCAGCGGCTGTCCCGTTTCCTTCAGCAGCTCTTTCGGAGAAGAGAGGGATCTCTCGGTCAGCGCCGCGCGCACGATGTATGCACAGGCGCGGGCATCGTCCAAGGCCTGGTGGTGATGGAAGTCGAAGCCCAGTGCTTCGGCGACGGTATTCAGCTTGTGATTTTCCATATCCGGCCAGAGCTTGACGGAGAGCGGGACGGTATCGCCATAGCAAAAGTGCAGGTCGGGAAGACCGTAGGTGGCGATCGATGAGGCGAGGACGCCCATGTCGAAGCGGGCATTGTGCGCAAAGACCACCTGTCCCTCCAGACGCTCCCGGATCTCTTCGAAAAGAAGCGGGAAGGCGGGCTCCTCTGCTACGTCGGCGGGGGAGATGCCATTCACCTTCTGGCATTGGGCATCAAAATTCATGGAGAGGGGGTGGATGAGATGGTACCACTCGTCGATGACTTTTTCGCCATCGCTGGTCACGATGCCAAGGGAGCAGGCATTCGCCGGGCCCCAGTAGGCAGTTTCAAAATCGATTGCAATGTAGTTCATGATGATTTGAGGTTCAAGGTTCAGGGTTCAGGGTTAGCCCTTGGGGCGGGGCGCCCTTTGATTGCGTGCGAAAGAGGTTCGGCGGGTTCAACAGGTTCAGAGGGTTCAACGGGGGTAGTGCGGCGCATAAAAAAGAAGCGCCGCGGAGTATAGATGGTGGCGATGCCAGAAGGTGGCATTTCAAGTCACTAGTCACTCGAGGCTCATAATCCCTCGCCACTTATTCCTGTTTTCAAACTATAAGGTTCGAGATAAGCCGTATTCCCGTATTGCCAAACTGAACCCTGAACCCTTACTGTAAGTTTTGAAAACTAATGAGCAAGAACAGTATTTTCTCAAATATCCGTCTCGAAGGTATGCGGCGCTTCTTCGATCCAGCCGACCTCTACCGCACGGTCGAAGGCGGACTTGACGCGGCGGGCGAGTTCATTCCTGGCGGCGGCGACTTTCTTTCGGTTTGGCGCAAATCCGGTGATGAGGATGAGAACGTCTTCGGTCGCCGGGGTGATCTTTCCTGCCTTTTGATCTTCGGCCAGCCAGCCGGTGGTGCAGAGGTCGTCTCCGAGAGAAACGGTAACATCATCCTCTGTTTTCCGGATGGAGAGTGTCCGGCTGCGGTCGCCCATGTCGTAGGCGTGGATATCGACGTGGAATTTCAGCATGCCGGCACGCACCATGTCGAGGATCGGATTCTGGCGCGGCAGCACATCAGAGCCTGCGAGTTCATCCAGTGTCGCCGTCTTGGGGGCAGGAAGGATCTCCATGGGAGTCTCTGCCGCCTCTTCCTTTTCGAAGAGCCCCAGGTCCTTCTTGTATTCCGCAAAGGTCTTTGCCAGACCTGACTCACCGGTGATGGAGAGCTTTTTAAGGACGTTCTGATAGCGCTCGATCTCTTGGTCGGCGATATGGGGATTCATCTTGAGGAGCAGGTTCGCCTCGGTGCAGCAGCGGCGGCGGAAGGCTTCTGCTTCCAGATTCACATCGCGGTTGTCAGCGGCGCGCAGGGCTACGACGCCGATGCACAGGCCGGGGATGGTATCGAATAACTGATCGTCTACAGTGATTTTCATGATTGCCTCCAAATGGGAAAATAGTTCGTCACTATTATAGCATAAGTGATGGGCTTGGGTTGATGGGTTCGGGGTTAGCCCGCAGAGCGGGTCGCCTTTTGATTCCGTTTGAAAGCAAGGGTGAGTAGCTAGGGATTAGGGATTAGGAATTAGGAGCAAGCGGTGATTGAAATAGCGCAGTTGGTACACTGACCATTCTGCAAGGAAGATCTCTCGGCTACGCTCGAGATGACGACGACGCGAAGCGCTATCAAAATTCTGCGGCGCTTCTATAGTTTTATGCGCCGCACCACCATTTCTCATTTCTAATTCAAACGAAGCTTTCACCCGCAATCCATGGACGGCACGCTCCGCGGGCTAACCCTGAACCTTGCACCCCGAACCCTGAACCCTTTATAATGAGTGAAACGGATGACCTAAAGGAGATAACTATTTTGGAGCTTGAACTGATCGTGACGGAGGCCCAGGCGGGGCGGATGGTGAAGGACGCGGTGAAGGTGCTGCATTTGTCCGGCGGATTGTGGAAGCGGATCAAATGGAATGGGCGCGTGACGGTGAATGGCGAGGAGGTGCACAATGCGCGCAGGAGAGTCGCCAAGGGCGATCGCATCGTGCTCACGTGGAGTGAGGAGAATGATATCGTCCCATCGGACATCCCGCTCTCCATCACGTATGAGGATGAGGCGCTCCTCATCGTGAACAAGGGGCCGGGCATGATCATCCATCCGACGGCGCGCGGCGCGCATGATACGCTGGTGAATGCGGTGGCAGGCTACTATGCGCAGCGGCGCATCGAGGCGGGCATCCATCCCATTTATCGTCTTGACCGCAATACGACGGGGCTCGTCGTGGTGGCTAAGTCAGCGAAGGGGCAGTATGACCTCTCCAAGAGCCATGACCAGATCTACCGCGAGTATCTGGCTCTCGTTTCCGGACATATGGATGAGAAGGCAGGGCGCATCGATCGCCCCATCGGACGCAGGGACGGTTCGATCGTGGAGTGGATGGTCAGGGAAGACGGTAAGCGTGCCATCACGGACTATGAGGTGCTGGGCGAGTATGAAGGGTATTCGCTTTTGAAGATCCATCTTCTGACGGGACGCACGCACCAGATCCGCGTGCATTTTGCGAGTCTCGGGCATCCGCTCTTAGGTGATGACCTCTACGGCGGGCCTCTTAGCCTCATGACGCGGCAGGCACTTCACGCCTATACCGTCCGCTTCGTTCATCCGGTGACGGGAAGGGAAATGAGATTCACCGCTCCCGTGCCGGAGGATATGAGGGCGTGGATGGGGAGTGAGGAATTAGAAATGAGAAATTAGAAATGAGAAATGGTGGTGCGGCGCATAAAACTATAGAAGCGCCGCAGAATTTTGATAGCGCTTCGCGCCGTCGTCATCTCGAGCGTAGCCGAGAGATCTTTCTTGCACTGCGGTTAGTATCACATAGGCACTGGCAGAGAAACAACGCCTTGATGCTACGTATTTCTACTTTCATACATCCATCGTTTATCGGTCTGCAAGGAAGATTTCTCGCTTCGCTCGAAATGACGATACGAGAGAGTCTGATGTCTTCTAGTCTCTTAGTCTCCTAGTCACCAGTCACTAGTCACTAGTCACCAGTCACTTTGAACATAGAACCCTTTCCCTCTCATCTCCCGCCTCTTTTTATTATGCTATAATAAGAAGACATATTTTCCTTTTTATTTGCGTCGAAAGGTGGCTTTGGGCTTATGAAATTTATTTCCGCAGACGGGATCCTTTACATGACATTCGACTGTTATCAGGGACAGGGGGTCGTAGCGGCTGTGTCATGCCGCACTGGCGGGGTGAGTGAGCCGCCGTTTTCCTCTCTGAATATGGGCTTCCATACGGGCGACGATGCGGATGCGGTGCGTGAGAACCGCCGCCGCTATTTCGAGGCACTGGGGCTTTCCGCCTCGCGCCTTGTCTCGGGAAATCAGGTGCATGGCACCTACATCTACAAGGTGACGGAGAAGGATGCCGGACGCGGCGCACTCACGATGGAGACGGCGATCCCTGCCTGTGATGGCTTCATGACGGATGAGAAGGATATCCCGATCACGATGAATTATGCCGACTGCACGCCGCTCTTTTTCTACGATCCGGTGAAGCGGGCGATCGCGCTGTCTCATGGAGGCTGGAGGGGGACAGCCGGCAATATCGCTGCGCTCACGGTGGCAAAGATGGAGAAGAACTACGGCTCGAAGCGGAAGGATATCCTGTGTGCGATCGGTCCGGCGATCGGACTGGAGTGCTTCGAGGTGGGTGAGGAAGTGGTAGAGGAATTCTATAAGCTCTTCAATGAGAAGGAGATCTCGCGTCTTTCGGTCAAAAAAGCCAATGGGAAGTACCTCTTCGATCTGCACAATGCGAACCGCCGCCTCCTCGAAAAGGCGGGCATCCCTGCTGACCATATCGAAGACTGCGGGCTCTGCACCTACTGTCACGATGATCTTTTCTACTCGTATCGAAAATCCGGCGGAAAAACAGGCCGTCACATGGCGGTGATGGCGCTCGTTTGATCGGTGGAAGATAAAAAGCTCACGGCTTCTGTGATATGATCCCTCTAAAGCAGACACGGTAAATAACCAAACTGCTTTAGGGGGA
>ERZ1034730.299-NODE-299-length-20034-cov-5.624406_pt1 | contig 20034 bp, 25 predicted proteins | sample MGYA00520650_ERZ1034730 | MGnify/ENA primary metagenome ERZ1034730 (study PRJEB33766, sample SAMN09781702) | gut metagenome | biome: gut microbiome | host: Homo sapiens | place: Madagascar | study: EMG produced TPA metagenomics assembly of the PRJNA485056 data set... | reverse complement strand
GGTGGTCTGGGCGGCGAAGGTCAGGCCGTTGACCGAGTTGGCCGTGCCGCCCGCACTCAAAGACCCGGCATAGTTGTGGGTGTGGCTGGAGTTCGCCTTGCCGTCCACGAGGCCTTTCAGCACCTTGCCCTGATTTGCGCTCAGACTCTGGTCGGTGGCCGTGCTGGTCAGGTTGTCCTGCACGCCGCGCCAGGTGTTGGTGTCCGTGAACTTTGCATCCGCAGGCACACTCTTGCCCAGCGTGTAGGTCATAGCGACCGGCACACCATCTTTGAAGTATACGCCCTGCGTAGCAGAACCCGCGTTCTTGTTCAGTTTGTTGGCTGAGTTTGCCGCACCGCCCGCGCTGGACTAACCAGCGTAGTTATGGGTATGGCTGGCGGCAGCTTTACCCGCCAGCGCGTCGCCGGTGACTTTGGCGTCGGCAGCTGCGCCGGAGACTTTGAGGGTGGCGTCTACAGCCAGAGCTTCGCCGCCCGAATTGAAAGAACCATATGCCATAAAATCACTCCTAGTTCTTTACTGTGTTGATGATTCGATACTGTGCCTTGATGGCCGCAGTCGGAGCTTTCTTGGCCCGCAGCCGCAGCTTCCCGGCCATGCTCTCGGTGGTGATAAAGCCTGCCGTTCGCGCCACACTGTAGGATTCCGGTGCCGGTGTGACATCCACGATGTCGGTGGCCCGAAGCCCCGCGATGGAGATGTCACAGTAGTAATAGCTGGTGAGGGTGGAATCCCTCGCCCAGCCGGTCGTCGGAATCGTAAAAGACACCGCCGCCGTGATGTCCTGCTTTTCGTCGAGGCCATCTGCTGTGGCCGAAGCAAGGTCGCCAAGGGCGGCGGTATACTTTTTCATGTAGCTGCAGAGTTCGGCGAGGCCTTTTGTCAAAAGTGCTTTTACCTTTGCCATAGAGCCTCCTTGTGGGCCTTAGTCTGCCAGCATGGCAGCGATGTCCTCGGCGCTGAAGTCCTCGACATCCTCAGAGTGCAGGACGTTCGCGGGCTCAGTGTAGACGGGAACTTCCTTGCCGTTGACCTTAATGTTGCCGTTGGTGTCGGATGCCTCGACATTGGCGGTGCTGACGTACAGGCCGTCCTCCTTGAGGGTCAGGGCGTTACCCTCGGCAGTGGAGACATTGACCTTGACATCCACCTCATAGCCAGCGATGGTGACGGTGGTGGAAGTATCCTTGCCGACGGCCTTAGCCTTGTAGGTATCCACCAGCGCAGCCATGCTCAGGAAAGAGTAGGTGCAGGAGTCAGGGCTCTCGCCCTTGACGGCCAGCACCATGACGGGCTTGCCGTCCAGCTTGGGGTCGGTCGAGCCGGGATAGGTGGCTGCGCTGAACGCGAAGCTGGGGACGAACTCGGTCTTGGTCTGGTCGAGGAACATTTCGGCAGGGAAGTCCACGGTAAAGGCAGCGTCGCCGGTCTTGTCGGTGCTGGTGAAGAAGCTGATGGTGTTGCCGGTCACATCCAGAGACTTGATGGCCTTTTCAGCAGCGGTCTGGATGGGGGCGAACGCTTCCTTCTTTACAAAGCCCTTCTTGACCTCAGCGGCCAGATTGCGGATGGAGTCAGCGGTGGAGATGTTCTTGGACATAGTGTTTTTTCCTTTCTTTTACTTCAAAATTTCAGCGATTTCCTGAGATAACTTTTCGTCGTTCACGAGGTCGTCGCTGGTCACAACGGTGTCTTTGCGGACGGTCAGCGCGTCGGTGGCGTCAAAGGCAAGGCCGTCGCCGATGCTGACGGCGATCGCGCCGGTCTCATCGCGTTTGAGGCCCTGCCCGATGGTCACATTGCCAGATGCATTGGTACCACCTCCTTTCCCGGAGCCGTTCAGGGTAAGCGTCACATGGATGTCAGCATCCGGAACACGCTGCGAGAAGAAACGGACAGAGCCGTCGCGGGTCTCACAGGCGTTGAGGACGCCGGCCCTCGCGGTCACGGCGAAGTCATTGACATCTGCGCCGCCGCTGGGGATAAGGGAGCTGTCGCTGTCAGCCAGCGCGGCATCGTAGATGTACTGGTAGGGGCCGGTGTCCGGCAGGGGAGTCCAGCCATCAGTGCGGAGGACGAGGCTGTACTCGCCGAAATACCCGCTGCCGCTGTGGGTCTGAATGAGCTTTTTGACCTGTGCTTCGGTCATGATCTGGCCGGACTCCTCGACGCGCTTTACCGCCGCACTGGCGGCAGCCTCGATGACCGAGGCGTGGGCGTTGGGGTCGGAGTCGTGCTGTTCCAGCTCTTTTTCGACCAGCTGCATGATGGCCTGCACCTGCGGCGATACGGTGACGCTGATGTTGGCGTTGTTGGAGACGGCCAGCAGGACGGCCAGCTCGATTTTGAAATCGCTGCTCGTGCTGGCGGCGGGGATCTCGACGCCCCGGTCATCCTGCACGACCATGAGCAGCGTTTCGTCCGGGCCGGTGTCCAGTTTGCCGTATACCCCCACCTGATGGCAGATGTAGGCTGTCTGCCCGGCTGTGATTTGGATGCTGACCCGCCGGGCGGGCTTGCCGTCGTTCTCCACAGTGTCGATGCCGAGGATGTCCACCTCGTGTGTCTCGCCACTGAGAGTGACGGCTTCTGCGAGGTCAGAGTCACTGGCCTCGGTGGCCGCCAGCGCACGGGTGATGATGAGTGCGCCGCCGGAGACCGACTCCGACAATAAGGCAGCGCCCGCGCGGGTATACGCGGCTTTTTCCCAGCTCATATCGTTATTCCTCCAATCTTGATGGTGATGGTCTCGCGGGTGTTGGCCAGTCTGCTGCCTGCAAGGGCCGGCGCACTGACCGCTTTCGGGCCGATGACGCCGGGCAGAGCCACGGTGGCCTGCACCCGGGTGCTGCTGGCTGCACTGACTGCATATGCCCGACCGGTGACTTCCCTCGGCCCGATGACGCCCGGGATGCGGACGGTGCAGGTGGTGACTGCGCTGCACGGGGCAGAGGCGGCGTATATGGGGATGGTGGTCGGGTCATATACGAGGCAGAGGCAGAATGCGATGTGCGCGGGCTTTATCTGATTGACCAGATGAGGCAGTTCAGTGCGGCTGGCTTCTTTTTCAGCATCTGCGCGGATCGTCAGAGAATAGGCCGGATAGTCCACTTCGCAGTCCCATCGTCTCGCGCCGATGAGCTCGTCCAACTGCTGATACAAAAAGCCGAGGGTGAAAGGTGGGCGGGTGCGCAGACGGGACAGAACGCGCTGCCGCCGGAATGCCATTGTCTCTGTGGACGGAAGCGCCCGGATGTGGAATACCCGCTCCCATCGGGAAACAGAATCCTCATCCATCGTCTGAACGAAAAAGTTGTCCTGCACACGGTGGACGCTGTCAGCCAGCCGTTCGAACTGGGCTTTTTCGGCAGCACAAATCTGCTGGTAGTCCTCGATTTCCCGGTAAATGGGCGGCAGCAGTTCCAACAGCTCACAGGAGAGGTCAGGCTTCATAGAGGCTCACCGTCCCTATCACTGGAATCTGCTGCAACGCCCCGGTCTGGGAAAGCAGCAGGTCGGCCGTCTGGCCGTTGAGCTGAACGTCTGTCACATTCACGACACCCTCGGCGGTGATGATGGCGGCTGAGACACGTGCGAGGTACACACTGGCGCTGTAGGAAAGCCCGGTCTGACTGATATTGACGGCCCAGCCTTTGCGGATGTTCAGAAGGTAAGCTTCGAGGGCTGCAGTAACGGTGCTCTGAACGGTCTCCATCGAATAGCTGGGCAGGAGCGTTACCGAGGCGCTGACCAAGATTTCGAATCTTTCCGGGGCGGAGATGGTCACTTTGGCCCCGATGGGCGCGAGGCCCAACCCCTTGCCGGAGTTCGGGATCGGGTCAATGGCGTCCTGAATGGTTCGCACGAGATCGGCAGAGGCGGGAAGCCAGTCAGCACCCAGCACAGAGCAGAGTACGGTGCCGCCGCCCTTCCATGTGGGGTAGACCTGCACCGCACCCACGCCGTCCAGCTTCTCGATTTCTTCCACATACTGAGCGACATTCCCGCCGAAGGCTCGGCTGTTGAGTGCCGCGAGGATGCGGGCGCGAAGCTCTTCATCCGTCTCGGTGTCATCGCCGGGGGTAAGAATGTTGGAGAGGCGGGCAGAAGAAAGCCCTTGAATGGTGTCGATGGGAAGAATGGGGCCGGAATATACGTTGCCGATGCTGCCGGGCGTCTCGGCCTGCAGGCGGTAAGCGTGTCCTGCGCCCAGCGCAGAGATGACGACAAAGTTGATGCTGTCGGAGCCGTTGATGGTCGAGAAACGGGTGCCGATGGGAATAGCGGTATCAAACTCGCCTTTGCGGATGGCAGCGGTCGCCTGTTTGCGGCTGACACTGGCCAGAGGGGCAAGCAAATCCAGAGACTCACCGGTGGCTGTCTGAAAGAATGCCTGCCGCTGCACCATGTTCAGGGAGATGAAAAATCCCTCGAACACATAGGCGGCGGGGGAGATGGCAGTGGGAATGGGACTGACGTCCCGCTTGTCGTAGTCATCCGGAATCTGGGAGAGCATATAGGCAAGGATGGAGCGGTACTGTGCGTTGGAAAAGTCTATCATGCGATGTTCACCTCCATGCCGGCTTCAACGCCGCCGTAGATCGTGGTAACGGTAAAGGATGCGGAAAGGGTCTGCCCTCTGACGTTGTAATCAAAATTCTCGATGCCGGTCACGCGGTCGTCCATCATCAAAGCCTCCGTCGCGCGGCGCTGAAGCTCAGCAGCCACAAAGCCCGCGTCCTGCCCCAGAAGCCCTTCCCATTCCATGCCGCTCGAGGACTGAAATATCTGCCAGCGGTAGCGTTCGACGTTCAGGATGATGTTGACAGCCTGGCGGACTGCATCATAGCCCTCGCAGGTTCCTGAAAGACGGTGTGTGGCCGGGTCGATGCGCCAGGTCTTCGACGGCTGAGAGACATATTCGACGCTGCCCGAGAGGTCGAGGCTTCTGCCTGCAGGGAGAACGGCCATTTAGTTATCACCTCCGAAGACGCGTGAAAGCACGATAAACTTCTGCCCGCCCTGGACGCGGAGCAGAAGCACCTTATCACCAACTTCCAACGCCCGGTTCAGGATGATATATTTGCCGTCCTTGCTCAGCGGAAGTACCTTGCCGTCTTCCAATCCTTTGATGTCCTCGGTCTGCACATCGCCGGAAGAAGCCTCGGAAAGGGTGGAGTATTCGGTGTACTCGCTCGGAGTCGGAGGTTGAGTCGGGCCATGTACACCGACGTGGGTGTGGGGAAATTTGTGCCGGTGCTTCAGCAGCGGGAGCTTCTTTTCAATGACCGGTTCTGCGAGATAAAGCACTGTACTTTTCAAGGAGGCCATTGCCTCGCTGATACGGATCTCAAGCTCGTCGTCCGGCGGGGCCTTCACCACCGTGCCGATCTGCAGGTCGGTGGGCTGGCTTGCGTCATAGACCTCACGGGTGATGGTCTGCAATAATTCCAGAAGGTCCATAGGTTTTTCTCCTTTACAGAGCTTTTGCTTCCAGTTCCATCGTGTGCTCGTCGTTCTTGAAGGTATGTTCTACCTTTTCCAACATGACATACCGCTTGAAAGGCTCGCCGTCCAGGTCGGACAGGTTCACCAGAAGCAATGCCCCCGCTCGCAGGCTGGGGATTCCAAGTGCCGAGAACTTGAGCTGTTGGAGCACCCGGTCATAATACTCGAGGCTCACGCGGGCCTGTTCCTGACACTGGGCATCGTTGGCAGCTTCGTCTACTTTCTGATAGAGCTGCAGCAGGCCCCATTTCCCGATGGTCTCTGAGTCCTTCATGATGAAAACATCTGCCTTGCCGGTCTCTTTGTTGGGCCGGGCGATCTTGACGCTGTTGTAAGTCTGGGAGTCGATGGAGGAGTCAAAGGTGTAGTTGGTCATGAGGCTGTAATCGCCGATGACGATGTCCGTCTTGAGGTCTTTTGCTTCTTTCAGCGCGAGGCCGTCGCCGGAGTCGTAGAACACAAAGACCCTGCCGGTGTTCAGCAAGGTCTTCTGGACGGCAGTGTTGATGATGTCGATGCAGCTTTTATCCTGCATGATGAGAGAAGGAAGTTTGTAGCCGGTGTCGGCCAGCTCTCCCACATCCAGCTCGAGGTCTTCGGCGATCTGTTTGATGATGTCAGCGGCGCTCTGGGCATAGAACGAGTAGCTGGCGTTCGCCTTGAGGTAGCGCAGACGGTCATAGCAGACCACGTCCACCGGACCCCAGCGGTCGAAGCCTCGGGTAAAGACCCAGCCGTAAAATTGCAGCTGTCCGTCTACCGAAAAGTGCACCACATCGCCTTCCTCGATTTTGGAGGCCGGGGTGCGCAGATAGGTGAAGGTGAATTTGCCCGGCTGTCCGGTGCGCTGGGTCGTCCAGACGGCCTGTGTGGTGCAGTGGGTCAGGTTCAGGGTGTCGCCGGGCGTCTTGCGGCCCACAAGCAGTTCGTAACTCATCCGTCGGCCTCCTGCAGGTCGGCCTCAGCCATCCAGCCAAGTACATCACCGCTTGCATCCGCGACGCAGACGGGACAGGGCTTGGCATGGCTGGCGATGCGCCGGACGGTGACGAGCAGGCCGTGGACACTGCCCAGAGACTCTGCGCCGTCACTGGCGGCGTAGTAACTGCCGCTGGCTTTCCGCCGGGCGTTCACCACCAGCCGGTCGGATGGGGTGCTTCGGGTCGGCGTCAGGGTGAGGCGGACGGTGCTTGCAGCAGAGGCGGCAGTGCTGATGACGGATGAAGCTGCGATGGTGCGGGCGGTGGTTTGAGCAGATGTGCTTTCTGCTGTGGCCGGGGTGAAAGTGCCGGTCTGGCCTTCGCCCTGTACCACGGCTCTCTGTGGGGAGAAATCGCGGTATTCCGAAAGGCTCAAATCAAAATAAAAGTCGCCGGTCTCACCGCCGCGCTCCTCGGTCTTGAAGCTTGTGACCAGACAGGGAAAGCCCAGACTCGGACCAAGAAAGGGGAGGCCGTTTTCATAAACGCGGACGGGAGTGTAGACGATGGGGGTCTTTTTCTTCATCGCGCTGGTGAAGAAGTCCATGTAGACTGCCGGCGGCAGATGGATGCCGGTTTGCCCCGGGAGCCGCCTGCCCGGCAGCAGACCGGAGATGGAAACAGTGCGCAGATCGGGCGTGCGGGGCTGCATGATCTGGCCAAGGCCTAGCACATTGTACTTGCCGTTGTCCGCAGAGATCGTCTCCGGCAGCTTCTCCGGGTTGATGGGGAGTGCGAGAACGGTAGAGTCGCGGGAAAAATAAAGCTTGTATTTGGGCATTTGTTTCTCCTTTACTGCACGGTGACAGTACTTCCGGCGCTGCGTAGTTCGAGCAGGGTATCACGGAGGATCTCTGCCACATTCCGGGCGTCCTGCTCTGTGTTGCCGGTGTTCTGGCCTTTGATGGTGATCATGGGCGTCTGCGAGGTCAGATTGATGTTGTTGACGTATTTGCGTTCGGCCACGTCTACCAGCATCTTTATCTGCTCGTCGGACATATCGACCGTTTTAGCGATTTTGCTGGTGTTCTTGTCGATGTTTTTCAGCAGATCATTGAGGTTGGCGGCCTGAGGAATGGCAAGGTCTCCCATACCATTGCCGAGCAGTCCTGAGAACAGGTCGGAAAAGCTCAGATTTGCGCCCCAGTTATAGCCCTTCGTGTAGGCTTTGCTGAGGTCCATGTTTTCCCACGGAGTGACATATTCGGTGTAACCGCTGGCCCATTTTTCATACTGGCGGTCACGTTTGAGCTTTGTGACCCACGAATCGAGGCCGCTGGTCAAATCGACTGTAACGCCCGGGACCATGTTGACGAGACCTTCCAGCGCTCCTGCAATATTTTGGAGATACTGCATGACGGTGATGGCCATATCGTAGAACAGTATCTTCACGGCGGCAGTGGGATTATTAAACGCATTGCCGAGGAAGTTCACGAACATGGCAAATCCGTTCTGCAAAGGAACAAGAGTGCTGTTGTAGACAAATGCCCCCATAACAGCGAACGACCCGGCGATGATGCCGGTAGCTGAAACACTGGTGCCGGCGAAATGGTTCATGAGAGCAACGCCAGCATATAGCGCACCGACCAGAAGCAGGACTCCCGCTGCTGCAAGCGCTGCAGGATTTGCCGCCATAACAGCATTCAGAAAAGCCTGTGCGGCGGCTGCTTTCTGGGTCGCAAAGGTGAGGATGTTTGTCCAGTTGGCGGCGATGAGCATGACACCAAAAGCAGAGCCGGTGGTCAGTACGATGGGCGCAAGCGCGTCGATATTGTTCGCTACCCAGTTGATGCCGGACAGCAGCGGGTCCAGCGCCCGGACCGCGATGTTCGTTACCGTCGTCCAGACCTGCGCCCATGTCATAGGCGTTTTTTCAAATGCAGCATTCGTTTCTTCAGCGGCAGAGAAGAGGGCGTTTTTCACAATAGCGGCGGTGATTTTACCCTCAGAACCCATCGTGCGTAGATCGCCGATGCTGACCTGCAGGTAGTCGGCGATGGTTTTGGCAAGGGCGGGCGTCTGCTCCATCACGCTGTTCAGTTCGTCGCCCCGCAGCACACCGGAGGCAAGGCCCTGTTCCAGCTGAAGGATAGCGGCCTGTGCCGCCATGCCGAACGCGCCGGAAAGGGCCAGCTTTTTGTTCAGCTGCTCGGCAAAGAGAACGACTTCCTGTGTGTTGTCGAACGCACTGCCGGCCATTGTGCCAAGCTGAGAGACGAGCCCCAGTGTATCCACGAAACTGCCACGCGAGTCCTGCGCTGCCTGATAGATCATGGTTTCCAGCTCTGCGGTGGTCTGCAGGCCGTCATTCATCTGGTCGAGCCGGGTGCGGGTGGAAACGAGCGTGTCGGACAGGTCTGCTGCCTTTTTGAGCGTCTGGATGCCAAGATAGCCGCCCACGAGCTTCTTCAGCTCCTGAGTCAGCGAGTTTGCAGCTTTTGCGGCGAGACCGCTGCTGTCCTCAAACTCCCGGTTAGCGTTGGAGGCGCGTTTGGCCGCCGCCGCAGCCTGATCGGCGGTATCAGCGGCCTGCCCGGCGGCAGATGCAGCCTGTTCCGCCGCGTCGGAAGCCTGCCGCATGGCAGATGCGGCCTGCCCGGAAGCTTCCGCTGCGTCAGTCTGTGCGGATGCCAACTCTTGTGCGGCAGATGCTGCTGAAGTCGCCGCCTGAGCGGCCTGCGTCTGTGCAGCCTGTGCTCTCGAAAGAGCAGCGTTTTCGTTCTGGACTGCAGCAGCAATGGCATTGTATTTCTGGGTAAGAGCCGCCTGCTGGGCTTCGAGAAAGCGGACGCTGGCACCCTGTTTATCGAGCTGGGCGTCCAGTTTTTTGAAGGCAGCAGTGGTCTGCTCTCCGGCAGCGATAAGTTCCTGCTCCTGCTCATAAAGTGCGTCAAAACGTGCATTGGCCTTAATGACCTGCCGCTCGATGCTGCCCAGCACAGACTGATAATTCCGAGCAGATGCCTCGGCGGCTTTCAGAGCCTCGCTGTGGCGAGCAACAGAGGCGGAAGCTTCGCTTTGTACAGCAGAGAGCTGCTGTTGTGTGCGAATCACTTCCTGTGCGGCCTGCTCCTGCACAGCGGCATTCTGCTGAGACGCTGCAGCAACTCGCTGCACAGCCTGGATAGCCTCCTGTGCAGCCTGAGTGTGTACGGCGGCTGTCTGTTGGGAAGAAGCTGCGGCAGCCTGCACTGCTGTCTGCTGCTGGACAGAGGCTATCTGTGCGGCCTGTGCCATATTGGCCGCTTCTGTCTGCACCGAAACGCTGTAGCTCTGTGCAGCTGCCTTTGCCGTGAGTGTCTGCCCGGATGCCTGCTGTGCCAGCTGAAGATAACGGCCAAAGGTGGAAGAAAAACGGTCTTCCAGAGAGAAAACATTATGTATCTTTCCCATCCGGTCATTTCACCTCCTTCATCTGCTGCTCTTCTTTGGCTTTTTTCTCCATTGCGTGAATGGCAAACTGACGAACCAGAGCCTTTTCCCGCTCGGGAAGAGCATCATATCGTCCCGGAGTCCAGCCGAGATTGACGAAGCAGTAGTAAGCTACCAGAACTTCGACATCCCAGCGGTCTCCGGTGATCAGTTTTTTGCTTCGTCGTCGAGGTTCTGCTCGAAGCCGGACAGTTCCAGGATGGCGGCGGAGAGCTTAGCGAACTCGCCCGCGAGGAGCATCTTGCCGGGGACCTGAATGGGGTCTTTGGTGCCGAAATGCTCACACACCTCAGCGCTGGCAAAGTCAGGCTCGAGCGTTGCGGCCACGATGATGCGGCTGATGTACTCGTTCTGGTTGACTTTTTCCTGATAACCGCCGTTCACTTTGATGTTCCGGGTGGCAGCTTTGCTGCAGGCGGAATTCTCTTCCTGCGTCAGAGAGCGGATGCGGAAGGGGGCGGGTTTGCCCTTTTCGTCGAGGAAGCGTTTGGAGACGATGAGCTCCTTTTCCTCGGTGGTGACGGTGGGGTTCAGAAATGCAGAAAGTGCGCTCATAAAAATTACCTCCTGAAATCAGCTGCCCAGATTGGCAGGGTCTTTGAATGCTTCCAGACGCTTGACATCGGTATAGCTGAAATTGAAGTCGTAATTCAGCATTGCCTCTTCGGAATCGAGGATGGAAAGCGGAATGTCACCGGTGAGAACACAGCCATAGTAGCCCATTACCTGCGCGCCGACGCTGGATGCAGGGTCTTCGTTGGTGATGGTGATGTCGAAGACGTCCTGCACGCCGTCGTTGATGTAGTGGAGCACCATATCAACGAACAGATTGGAACCATTCGAGCCGAAATAGACGTTGCCGGTGCCGGTCTGCTTGACGCCATTGGTCTTGGACTGCACCTTGCGGGTGCCGATGGTCTTCATATCGGTAGTCTGGATGCCCGCGATGGTCTTGATGTTTTTCATGCCGCAAATTTCCAGAATGCGGCCGCTGCGGGTGATAGTGATCTTGCCCTCGGCACCGTTTATGGTGTCCTGTGCGAGTAAATAACTCATCTGTCGGCCTCCTTATGCAACTTCCAGCGTGATATAGATCTTGTTGGTGCTGCCCACGGCCTCGATGGCCAGTGTGATGAGCACAGCGTCCTTGGCTTCGCCCTTCTCGACGATGACATCGTTTTCAGCATCAAAATTCTGGATACCGCCGGATGCCTGCAGCTGGGTCAGATACTTCACGATGGCGCTCTTGTACTGACGGCGGCCGTCTTCGGTGTTGTCCACAATGCCCATGAAATTCTGTGCGAACTGGGCGCTCAGGTCGTTGGCGATGGTATTGCACAGCCGCATGGTGCGGTTATAACGGTAGACTTCGCCGATGTCAGTGGTGAAGGTGGTGAGTGAGTTAAGGTCATACTCGACACGGACGGTGCCGTCATCCACATTGAAGACGAACTGACCCTTGTTGATGGCCTCCACATACTGGCTGTGGGTCAGCCGGGGAGAGACGTCCACAGCATTCGGATAGACGGCATTTGTCAGGTCTTCGGCGTAGGTCGCGCCGGAAGCGACACCGCCTGCCCACCAGCAGGTCTGCGCAGCTGTGAGGGTGGTGCCGTCGCTCAGGACGACGCCGTTCCCCACATTGATGATGAAGCGGCTGTCCGGGCCGGATGCGCCGGATTCCACCAGCTGGCAGAAGGTGCCGGTCTCGGTGTTGACCCGCTTGATAAAGCGCTCCATCGCGTCCCGCACCGTGCTGTCGGTGCCGTCGTAGATGAGAGAGTCGAACTTATAAGGCTCGATGGCTGTGACAAAGGCACTGTAGGCGGAGGGGGCCACCGTGCCGTCTGCACCGCCGGTCAGTGTGGCGCCGATGGTGGCGGTCAGCTTGCCGGTGCCGCTCCATTCCACCCAGTCGTTCGCGATGAGGTCTTCCACGTTCTGGGCGGTCTGGGTGTCCTTGGCTTCACCATCCACGACGGTGGAGACCTCGAAAGAGTCCTCCGGGGAGGAGAGTGCGGTCACGATGACAGTGATGTCGTTGCCACGGATGCCGGCATATTTTGCGGTGGCCGTCAACGGGTCGATGAGAGCGGATGCCTTTGCGCTGCCGCTGGCCGACAGGCGATAGAGCAGCACCTTGCGGGGCGGGGCAGTGCGATTGCTGCCCTTGAAGATCTCGTTGAGGAAACGGCTCTGCGCGGCGGTGAGGTCGTAACCGGTAAAAGGCACCGGGTCGGCCCCGGAATCCAGCTCTATGACCTGTGCGGTCGGCCCCCAGCTCAGGGCTTCGGGGATGGCGACAACGCCCCGGTCGCCGATGGCCAGGCTCTGCCCATTCTGCGAGCGGAAGCTGAAATAAATACCGGGACGGGTTTTGTTCTGCACAGTAAAAGTGCCGCCTGCTGCCATAAGATCACTCCTTCCAGAAATCCTTCACGGCGGCTTCGGCCTCCGCGAGGGTGTAAAACGGTTTGTTGAGGACAGCCGCGAGAAAATCCTTCTGGTATCCCGCAAAGCGCGGGTCTTTCAGCAGGATGTCGCGGCTGTACCGAATCTCTTCTTTTTTCATGTATCTACCTTCTGATTCACAGTCTGGGTCTGCATTTTCACCGTCCCCACGGGCTTTTCCACAAAGACACGGAGTTCGAATTTGTAGTGCAGGACCTCGTCGTCGATGTCGGCGGTGCGGTCGTAGGCGCGCAACAGTTTCGTCTCACCGCTGCCGTCGGAATAGGGGAATGTGTCCATGCAGAAATCGAGGGTTTCTGCAGCGGCGTTGTACCGCTGCCGCAGGTCGGACAGGTTATATTCCTGCAGGTAGGTCAGGTCCAAGGGGATAGTGCGCTGGAAATACCCGCCGGGCAGGGCTGTGATGCGGCTTTTGCCTCTCTGCTGGATGAACATACAGGGCGGCTGTACACCCTGCTGGGCCGGGTCTTCCAGCATCTGGACGCCGGGAAGTACCGGCGCAAGATACGCGGCCAGCGACTCGGCAAGGGTGGTCAGGGTGAAATTCATTTCAGTGCCTCCTCGATGCGTCGGCAGAGAGCGTCGGCCTCCGTCTTGACGGTCTGCTTGTAAGCCTCTGTGGCAGCATCGGTCATGTGCAGGCCCTCGACGTATTTTGTCTTGGTGCCGACCATCATACCCGCTTCGCTGCGCTTGCCAGGATCATATTCCAGCAGGCCGGAGGTTTCGTTGAGGTACAGGCCGGGGACAAAGTGCTTGTCCATCCGGTGACCGTCGTTGACGTAGGAGGCATATTCCATATCGTTGTTCAGCTCGGTGACATACTGCCCATCCTGATGCTGCGGCTGAACGCGGCTGTCAGACGCCCAGTGCTGCTTGAGCTCGCCTGTGCGAGCGTTGGTGCCGCCGAGGCTGTCTGCGGTGGGCGGAGTTTTATCCTGTGCCGCCTCGACGGCCCGGAGAGCGGCGTTCTTCGCAGTGTCGGACAGCATCCCGGGCAAGTCGGCCTGAATCGCTTCCAGCTGCCGGATGTGTTCGTCCAGCGTCATTTCACAAGCTCCTGTTTCAACAGCGAAACCTCCCGGTGTGCCAGCCCGGGCAGTACCGCGCCGAACGGCTCAGGATAAAGCGCAGGCTCTCCGGCAAAATACCGGGAGTCCTGAAAGCTTTTCCCAAGCCTCGCGCCGCGATGGACGAGCAATTCATCCCCGGCCCGGACGTCTGCGTCCAGTGCGCAGGCCAGCTTGTCCGTCTGAGAGACACTGGCAGCGGTCTGGCTCATGGCAGGGCCTTTGGGTTGTACGGTATAGACCCGGCAGGGGATGCCGGTGAGTACCTGCTGGCGCTCCATCCGGGTCAGGCTGCCGGTCTTGTTCGGCGCGTTGCGGAAGACGTCCATCGTGTCGGTGTACCAGTCGTTCCAGTTCATCTGCATCACCTCAAATCACATAAGAGCCGGCTGCACCGATGAGCTTGGCCCGGTTGGCCAGCATCTGGCCGTAGGTGGTGGCGTTCAAATCGCCCCAGCTCTCCGTGCCTGCTGTCAAGGCGGCGGTGTCGTAAGTCACGGAGCTGTCGCCCAGCGTGGCCGATTTGACCACACCCACGAGAGCGCCGGAGGCTGTAGCCTGTGCGGCGGTGGGAGAGCTTTCACTGTAAGTGCGCAGGAAAAGGGTGACGTAGTGGGCAACATACAGGCCCACGGCATAGTGCCAGTTGTCCAGCCATTTGTCCGGCTGGATGCTGGCGTTCGCCATCTTCACCAACTCATCGAGCTGCACGTCCGGTAGAAAGCATTTCCCGTCGGCATCACAGAACTGCGGATACTCTGCCTTAAACTGTTCGGCGGTGTAGCTGCCCACGCTCTGGCCGAGGTCTGCGGCCGCTGCCCGGATGCCGGAAAACTGTGCGCCGCACATATCAGGCCTCCGGGGCGACGTCAGCCACCTCTGCGGGGGCTTCGGCCGTCTTTCCGCGCCGGGGCTTGAGCTTCTTGTCGGCGGCGGCCTGCGTGGATTTGTCGCTGTGGTCGGTGACGATGAGCTTGCCGTCGTTTACGAGAGCCTGAAAATAGGGGCTGTACTCTGCCCACTCGGGAACATCGGCGAAGCCGTCCTTTTTCAAGGCCACAGGCTGAATGCCGGGCTCGGTGCTGGGGATGATGATGTTGCGCTTGGCGAGAACAAACATAGGAATACTCCTTTCTCAGATGCCGTCCACATACAGCATGGTGGTGCCGTACATCAGCTGGACCTCGGAGATGTTTGCCATGTAGGCGGTGTCATAGCAGATGTTGGTGACGTTGGGGGCGCTCATGATGCGGGAGAGAGGAACCAGCTCATCCATCTTGAGGAAGCGTTCCTTGCTGACATAGACTACCATGCGGTCGCCGCCGGAGGTGCCAGCGCCCTTGACCCAGCGGGTAGGGGCGATGACCAGCTCCACGCCGTGGTTTGCAGCTACGTTGTGCTTCTTCAGGAAGTCGTAGATGGTTTCGGTGCCAAGCTCACTGAGCATCGTGGTGGTGATGTAGCTGTACTGCTCGTAGGGAATGAGGATGTGGTTGGGGATGGCGTCCTCGTCGTACTCGCTGGCGGCCCAGACAGCGGTGATGGCGTTATTGATGTCTTCCAGGATCTGCTTCGGGATCTTGTCGGCCCACTTGGTGGAGCCGCCGGTACCCGAGGCGACCGCAGCGGTCTCGACGACATCGGCGTTGTTGACCAGACCGGTGGTGCCGTACTGCTCGAAGCCGACGTAGACGTTGGCGTCCATATGCTTATCATAGGTCAGGCGGATGCCCTCCTGCAGCAGCTGGTCGAGGCTGCGGCCGATGCCGTTGGCGCGCTGCATATCCTGGAACATGACCCGCAGGGCAGTGGCGAAGACATGCGCCTTGAATGCGTCCTTGCTGACAGATGCCTGCACGAGAGGTACGCCGTTGGCACCACCGCCGGTGACGGCAGAATCACCAGAGCCATTTGCAATGCCGTAGGCGACAGACATGGCCGAAACGTAATCGACCCAGCCGCCGCCTACCTTGACGGGAATATCGCGGGGATAGGTGACACTGGTAAGGGGCTTGCGGATGAGAGGGTCGCGCTTTTCGAGCTCACTGGTGAGGAATGCGCCGCCGCTCTGGATGGCTGCGGCATCCATCATGGGAACGCCAGAGGGCGCACCGCCCATTGCGGAGCCGCCGAGAGTGAAGATACCGGCATTGGTGGTGCCGACGTTCTGGAAATTTGCCATAGAATCGCCCTCCTTTTAGGCGTTTGCACGGGTGAGGATGACCAGCTCGGCCACACCGTTCGTATCTGCTGCGCCGCCCCACTGGCAGTTGGGCAGTTTGATGGTGTTACCGGCGGTCTTGTCGTCCGCAGCAGCCTCAAAGCCGCCCACGCGGGCGGCAGGATAGTCGGCAGTGGCCGCGATGCGGACGTAAACGTCGCCGCCGAGAGCGGGCGCACCGCGCTGGCACAACACATTGATGCTGCCGCGCTGGAACACACTGCAGGCGTCGCCGGGAGCATAGACGCCGGTGTTCTGGTCGGTGTAGGAAAGGGCGCTCTTGATCTCGCTTCCTGCCACGCCGGCAAATTTGTTGGCAGTGGTGCCGGTGCCGCTCATGACGACGACTTTGCCGCCCTCGTACATGAGGGCGGTGCCAAAGGGAATGTTGACCTTACCGCCCGCCGGGCGGGTGTTGACGATCATATCGGGCTGGCGGGCGTAGGAGCCGGCGAAGCCGTGAGGCATCACCTTGCCGATGACCTGGGTGCTGAGAGCCATAAAATCAGTCCTCCTTCTTCATGTGGGGGTTGCGGCTGTCGTAGGCGCTCTGGGAAGCCTCGCACAGCTGTTCGTATCTGTTTTTGCTGGAACGGTTCGCGGCTGCAGTGGCGGCATCCTGTGCAGCGTGGGCGATGACCTCCACGCTACTCTGGCCCTTGACCTGCTCAATGAGGGTCTTGGAGAGGGCATCGCGGGTGGTTTTGTCCTGCACACCGTTGATGAGCGGGCGCATAGCCTTCAGCAGGGCCAAACCGCTGTCATTTGCAGGGATAGTCTGCGCCGCAGTGTCCTCAGTCTTCTTCTCTTCGCCCTCACCGGACAGTTCCGAGATAGCCTTGTCGATGTCTGCGCCCTCATCGGCGGCAGGGGCCTCTTTCTCGGCCAGCAGCTTGTCGAGCTTGGCGGAGATACTGTTCAGGGCGGCAATGAGGGGATTCTCCTGCGTATTGGCCGGGGGAGGGGCATTGTCCTCAGCGGGTGCTGCCTCCTGCGCCGGTGCGGCGGGGTCGGCGTCCAGCGCTGCGGCTGCGGTCTCGACCAGATTGTCCAGCTGTTCGGGGGTCGCGTCCTTGGACGCCAAGCCGAACAGGGAAAGCAGGCTCTTGTTTTTGCTCATGTGTTTTACCTTTCCTTTCTCCGCCGGAAGTCCGGCGGCACTGTCTTTTATTGCAACATCATGACCAGCGCGTCCACGGGGGACGATGGCGATATGGTTGCCGCGAATGTTGGTCTGGCGGTATCCGGCCCCGCTGGGGGTGTAGTCGCAGAGATAACCGCAGGATACTTCCCGCAGGATGCCGTTCCGTACCTCGGAAATGAGGGTGGGGTCCTTGAGGTGCAGGTCGGCCACCAGAAAGTCGCCTTCCCGGCGCACGTTCTCCGCGTGGCCCTTGGAATAGGAACTCTGATTTTCCGGTGCCAGCATCTCGGGCGGGTGGGTGTAGGTAACATCCTTGCCCTCGAAGCTGGCAATAGCGGCAGGGTCGAAGACGTCCTCCGGGCGGCGCTCCACGGTCACGGGCCGGTCAGGCTCGCCGTCCAGCCCCAGCTCCCGGGCGAGGTAGTCCTGCGTGCCGATGCGTGCAATAGGCACATCCCGGCAAATGAGGAAGCCTTCGGGCGTCTGGGTCATGTGTTTGCTGATCGTACTGCCATAATAGGCAATCAAGGGGCATCACCTCCTGAAAATGGGCAAAAGAAAAGCACGGTGCATCTGCATCGTGCTCAGTTAAATTTGACGGCTGCGGTAGGCGCTGACCCACCGCTGATATTTTTCGCTCCCGGCCTGCTTGTGCTTCTGGAAGGTGGCGAAGGTCCTTGGGATTTCGTCGCCCAGCGCGGCGCGGTAGCGCTCCCACTGCCTGTATTCACGCAGCCAGACCGCGCGACTCTGCTCCTTCCTGCGGTAGGCTTCGATTTGGGCCTTGGTGCGGGGGTCGCAGCTGTAGGGGTTGAACTTCGGGTCCGAGAAGCGCTTGATGCGCTCGAGCTCCTCCGGGGTGCGTCCTGCGGACGTCCATGCGCGGAGCGCGTGCAGGCAGTTGGGATGGATGTTGAGCCAGCTGTTCGTGAGGTCATCCGGCCCGGCGGGGTCGATTTTGCCGAAGGCATCGGACAGGGGCGGGAAGCTGGGGTCTGTGCCGCTCTTGCTGTAGACACGGCCCTCGTAGGGGGCGCAGAGGCGGCAGGTGGTGCCGTGAGCAGTGATTTGATACAAATCCTGCCCGGCGTCCTGCGTTACCACAGACAATATCTCAGCCTGCCGTGAGGTGGTGCGGGAGACCATCGTGGCGTAGGTGTGCAGGCTCCACTTCCGGCCCGCCGCGTCGGTAAAAGCGGTGACGCCCTCTCGGTGCAGTGCCTCCACAAAAGCGGGGACGCTCTGGTTGATGCCCCGACCCACGGCCTGCTGTGCGGCCACCTGCTCGAGGCCCACCCGGCGGTAGATGTCCGGCTCCACGCGGCCCAGCAGAACGCTTTGTAAACCCGCCAGCACGGTCATGTTTCCGTCGGTCAGCTGGCCCATCAGATTCATGGTGAGCCGCTGGACGATGTCGGTCTGGGTGCTGGTGAGGGCCTGTGCGTTGAGATAGGCCGCGCGGTGCTTCTCGATGCTCTCGCCGGGGATGGCCCGGGCTTCGGGATGATGCACATAGAAATGAGACTCCACGAGCCTCGGCACATATTCCCACTCGTCGCTTTCCAGCTGGCGAAGGATCGCCTGCACCCGTTCCAGCGCGGCCACCGCGTGGTAATCTACCAGACCCTGACTTCGCAGGCGTCCGATCTCGTTGATGATGTCCGTTTCGGCCTTGAGGTAGAGCCGGATGAGGTGCGAAAGCTCCCGCTCAGGGGATGCGCGGGCAAGATGGGGCATAGTCGGGGTCCTCCAAAAAAATGGGTAAAAGAAAACCACGGTGCGGTGTGCATCGTGGTGTGTGAGTTATTCGTCGGCGTCGAGTTCTTCTTGTGTGATGCCATGAAGTCCCGGTTTCAGCATCTTGAGAAAATCCCAGAAAGGGGCATCGGGGTGCTCAGTACCATAGTCGATAATGTCCTGCTCGATACCGTCGATAACTGCGGCGTAAACTAACATATCAACATCATCTTCCTGCACATGGTCTTTCTTAAGTTCACCTTGGCCGATGTATCTCTGAAGAAATGCTCGCAATTTCTCTTCCATATGACTTCTCCTACTTTATGGGGTAGATGTTCAGCAGTTCAAATCCGCCGTATCCATCAGCTTTGACCGTATACTGACGCTTTGCATCACGGATAGTACGAACGTCCCCCTCTTTCAGTCCCGGATAGCGTGTGTTTAGTACGCCGGTGAGCCGGGCGTAGGTCTTGGGCTTGAGCTGAATCTTGCTCTTGCTGCGCTGGGAAGAAGGCGCGTACTTCGTTTTTCCTATTGTACCGCTTCCGCCCTTGCCTGTAAAGCGTCCATTGGAAGAGTCATGATAGGGATTGTAGTCCTGCGTCAGAGCATCGCCGGTGGGAATGTCCGATGCGGGTGCATCCAGCAGCCCCGCCAGCGGGTCGCGCATGGCGGTGACATCCTGATAGGTCTTGCCCTTTGCGGCTGCGATGAGCTGGTCAGTGAGGGAGCCAAACAGGCCGGTTTCATCTTCCAGTTTCTTCAGTTCCTGCATGGCGACCCTTGCATCCAGCAGACCGGCCTGGAAGGTCGAGACGATGACCTCGGTCTTCTGCTTGGCGATGCTGGCCGTCTCGCTGGCGGTGGGCGTCCAGAGAGGAGGAAAGGAAATCTCAAAATCCAGTGCCTCGATGCCGGCGCTGCGTGCCACCACGGGAAGCAGCTTGTCCAGGATGGGCCGGAGCTTGCTTTCCCGCAGGGTGTCCACATAGTCGTAGTAGTTCTTCAAATCGCTCTCGCCGGTGGCGTTCATCCCGGCGGGGGAGCGTCCAAACAGCTTGGTCATGGGGTAGTGACTCGCACCGCAGAGGTTGAGGCACATACTCTCGTACACCTCCTGCAGGCCGGTGAAGGTGTACTGGGTGTTGGTCATCTTGTTGCCCTGCTCCACCAGCTGAACGCCGAAGTTGGAGCGGAGGACGCTCTGGGCCTGCATGGTGTTCCAGAAGCGCCGCTGCACGTCCGGGCTGGACAGGGAGAGCAGCTGTTCCAGTCCCTTGACCTCCATCGTGTTGATGTTGGCCTGAAAGGTCAGAGCGGCCATGTTGGCCGACACGTTGTCGTGGGCAACGACGTCTTTGTACAGAGCCTCCACCTCGGATTCACCCCAGTAAAGCTCTGCCTGCCGCTCGAGATCGGGCAGCTCCCGCCCGGTGAAGCGCACCAGCCGGGAGTGATGCACCCGGG
>ERZ1034730.294-NODE-294-length-20207-cov-3.484865_pt1 | contig 20207 bp, 6 predicted proteins | sample MGYA00520650_ERZ1034730 | MGnify/ENA primary metagenome ERZ1034730 (study PRJEB33766, sample SAMN09781702) | gut metagenome | biome: gut microbiome | host: Homo sapiens | place: Madagascar | study: EMG produced TPA metagenomics assembly of the PRJNA485056 data set... | reverse complement strand
AGGAGAGCATCTTGGAGTTGCAGTTCAATGGAACCAATAACTCGAATGATCAAGTACGTACCTATTATTATAAGGAGAAGAACGGTGCTAGCCACGGTTTGCTCGTAGGTACCTCTTTGGTAGGTATGGCTTTGAGTGATAACCCTACTCCTGCGGCATCCAGTGCATCTGTCAGTAGTTACTACCAGTCAAAGAACGACTATCGTTACTATGACAACAGTTATGGTGTAAACGCCGGCAATGCCACTGCTTTCGAGGTTCGTAAGATGGTGGATCTGTCGTCTATGTCAATTATCCCATCAGATGGTAAGGGGTATTCTTATAACCCTACACGTACTTTCGACAACTATCGTCAGAATTGGATTGTGTATCGTATTACCGACCTCTTGTTGATGAAGGCTGAGGCTCAGGTGCAGCTCTCGGGTGGCAATGATACCAAGCTACAGCAGGCTTGCAACATCGTGCGTATGGTGAACTCTCGTTCCATCATGGGGGCTACAGGTGACAACAAGGCTGATACCTTGGTCTATAAGTCCAACTACGATTCTCAGAAGAAGATGGAGCTCTTGTGCTTGCAGGAGCGTGGTCGTGAACTTTGCTATGAGGGTAAGCGCTGGTACGACTTGGTACGTTACAGTTATCGTCACATGAAGGGCGTTGACCCTACCAAGACCTTGTATGAGCTTGACCCTAACGGAAGTCTTTTGCCATCTTTGAAGGAGAGCGACAACGACTTGACGACCATTCTTGCTACAAGATACCTTTCCAACATCTTCAAGTTGAGCAATGAGGGTCATCTCTATTGGCCAATCCTTCATTCGGAGACCAAGAATAATCCTTTGATTCATCAGAATCCAGTATGGGTAGAGACCAAGACCTCTGACCGAACTGATGAAAAGTAGAGAACAAAGAACATATAAATATAATATGTATAGCTTTATGACAACAATCATGAATAAGATAGGTCGCATGATGATGGGCGGAGCACTGGGTGCGATGGCCTTGGTGTCTTGCTCTGAGAAGATTGACGAGAGCAATCTTTACACCTTCACAGGTCAAACCATCATCGACTACTTGCGTAGCAATGACCAACTGTCAGAGTTTGTGCAGATCTCTGATGCCGCTGGTATGTCAGACCGCTTGTCGGCATACGGCACCTATACTTGCTTTGCACCTACCAATGAGGCGGTGGATCACTACCTCGACTCTCTTTATAATGACAAGAGTCGTAACGACCACAACAAACTCGTTGCCGACGAGAGCCTTCCTTTGGTAGAGCGACTTTTGCAGTCGGAGAAGAAAGACTCCCTCTGCAAAGACATCGTGGAATCACAGGTTACCGGTAACAAGAAGACCAGTAACGACCTCTATGCAGGTACCGACGTGACCATGATGCTCGGCAATACCCAGACTCCTAAGCGTGTGGATAACGACATCTATATGGATGGTGTTTCCAAACTCACTGAGAGAGACTTGGAAATGGAGAATGGTATCGTACATATCATCGACCGCCTCTTCTATCGTTCTAGCAACTTGCTGACTGATGAGATGGAAAATATGGGTACTTACTCTATCTGGCTCCAGGCTTTGAGAGAGACTGGTTTGGACAAGCTCTTGACTGAGACGGAGCGTACCACAGGTATCGACTGGTTGACCATCGAGACTACTTCTGGTATGGACTACCCTAAGGCTTGTAAGGTCGGTTTCACTATCTTTGCAGAGCCTGATGCTGTATTGAAGAACAATGGTATCAACAGTGTGCAAGACTTGGCAAATTATGCTAATTCTGCTTACGCAAATTGTGCTGATTGGTATAGCTATGTGAAGGATGAAGGTATCAACGTAAGCACCGGTTCAGACTACACCAACCAATGGAATGCCTTGAATATGTTCTTGCGCTATCACATCATCAACTATATTGTATCATCAGATAAGTTGGTTTATTCATTCAATGAGTTGGCAGACTTGGATGTCTATGAGTACTATCGCACCTTGTTGCCAAATACGATGTTCAAGGTGACAGGTGTTAAGAATCATGGTACACTTGATGGTTTGTATATCAACCGTCAGTTGGCTAATCCGTCTATGACAGAGACTCCAGGTAATACCAACCTCAATTCTTCTGCTTACCTCAATCCTAACATGGTGGTGGATCAAGGTAATAAGATTGGTAATGATGATGTACCATCCCGTCAGGCAGTGAATGGTTATATCCATCCAATCAATAATATGCTCGTCTATAATACCAACGTTCCAAACAATGTGCTGAATGAGCGTATGAGATTCGACTTCATGTCTTTGTTGGATGAGAGTATGTCAAATCGTTTCAGAGGTTACACGGGTGAGGATTTGAAATCTACTTTCGGTCGCTCAGAGGCGATCAGAAACGTACGCTTCCCAAGTGGATATTTCAAGAACATGGTAGTTTACAACGGCAATGCTTCCAATGTAACTTACTTGACCAAGGATCATGCCAATGGTTACAACGGCTATGATTGTTGGAACGACTATCAGGGTGATGAGTTGTTCTGCTCTAAGTCAGCGTTCGACTTCGCCATCAAGTTGCCTCCAGTTCCAAAGGATGGTACCTACGAGTTGCGCTTCGGCTATACTGCCAACGGTAAGCGTACCATCATCCAGTTCTACCTCGGTAACTCTTCCGATCGTGCAGGTATGATGCCAGTGGATATTCCTTTGGATCAGAACGTGGATCCATCCAGTGCTACGGTAGGTTGGACAGACCCTGAGACTGATGATGACATGACGGGTGTAGCTGTTGATAAGGCAATGCACAACCGTGGTTGGATGCGTGGTCCTCACTACTTCACTCACTTCAAGAATGGCACAGGTAAGTCTGCTCGCTTCTTCTCTTCAGATAAGACACAGCGACACATTCGTCGTATCGTAACCAAGGCCAACTTTACACAGGGGCAGGAATACTGGTTGCGTTGCAAGACAGCTAAGCCTGAAGATGTTAGTGCTGAGTTTGAGTTGGACTACATCGAGTTGGTTCCAGTGAATGTTTATAACAACTCAGTCTATAGTGAAGATGTGTTCTAATTGATTAGTCATAACAAAGTAAACGATTCAGATATGAAATTAAGGTATATGATATTGACAGCTGCTGTAGCCTTGGCTTGCCAAGGTTGCAGTGACTGGGACGATCATTATGACAATGGTGGTGCAGATGGCTCTGTGACATCCAATATGTCATTGTGGGAAGAAATCAGCAGCCGTGAGGATATGAGTCAGTTCGCCCAACTTCTCAAGAGAGTAGGGTATGACCAGCTTTTGTCTTCAGGTCAGAGCTATACAGTTTGGGCTCCTACCAATGATGCGCTCGACTTTGATAAGTATGAAGCGATGAGCGATAGCCTCTTGAAGGCAGAACTTCTCAACAACCATATTGCACGTGGTTACCATCGTGCAGTGGGTGCTGTAGATGAGCGTGTCTATTTGTTGAACAAGAAGGTCATGGACTTTGAGGGCGATGGCAGCTACAACATCGGTGGCATTCCTGTCGAGACTTCCAATGTGGTAGGCAAGAATGGTGTGATGCATGTGATGAACCAGTTGATCGACTTCCGTCCTAACTTCTATGACTATTTCTCTCGTAGTGGTGCGGATGGTTACGCTACTACCGTACTCGACTCTATCTTCAAGAGTAACCAACATCGTGAGATGGACTTGGACAACAGTGTGAAAGGTCCGATGAAGGATGGTATGATTACTTACTTGGATACTGTCTATGTCGATAAGAACTACATGTATGATGAGTTGAACATACAGTTGGCTACAGAGGATAGTTCTTATACGATGATTCTTCCTACAGACCATGCTTGGGAAGTAGCAATGAAGAAGATGAAGGAGTATTATAGTTATCCTGCACAGATAGCTCCATTTACTTATAACTTCGATAAGGATGGTAATGCTCAATATGTAGTCGAATCTCAGAAGAAGATTGCTGCTGATAGTTTGACCAATGCGAATGGAGAAAGCAGAATGCTGGGTAAATTGACTTTCAGCAATACGACCAACCCTTGTCTTCGTGATGGTGGTCTTCCAACGTCAGCGCTCGACTCTATCCATAGTACAAGGAGTAATTATTTCTGCAATACTTTGGATTACAGAGGTATGGCTTTCAATGGTTCAGATGCTTCCGACTTGTTTGTGGGTGCCAACAAGAGAGTCCTCTCCAATGGTGTGGCATGGGTGACAGATAGTTTGCGCTTCAAGCCTTGGCAATATGCAGCACCATTGATTTGCTTGCGTGCAACCAGTGGTAACTATCAGGCTGCCAATGCCAATGTGGCTCGTACACAGACAGTACGACTCAGCTCTGATGATCGCAATCCGTTAGTAGAAGGTTCACTCCATACTTCTTCATATTATAAGGTATCAGGTACTCAGAACTTGCGTCCTACACTTTACTTCTATATTCCAAATGTAGTAAAGACCAAGTATGCTGTTTATCTCACCATGGTTCCTGAGAATATTGATGATGAGACAAAGACTCCTGCTGATCAAACGATGCAAATCAGAAGTTTTGTTCATACTATGAGAGGTGTAGCACCTGGTAGTAATGGTCGATTGCCTAACCCTAGAAATCTTACAGGTAAGACAGGTGTGAAGTTTGCTTATGGAACACAGGAAAGTGCTCGTGTGATGACGAAGTACATGGGACAGTTTACACCTAATATCTGTTATACAGGTTTGCCAAGTGGTATCACCGCTTATCCTATGTTTGCGGTATTTGCCACTTCTCAGACAGCTATTCCAACTACTACTCGTCAGATTACCTTGGGTGTGGCCAATATCATTTTGGTGCCTATGGATGCAGTGGATTATTACATGGAAAAGGGTGTCATTACTGACTACACCGATGAAATGCCTGAGTTGTTCTGGCATCTCAACATGGTTACCTATTAATTATAACGAACTCAATATTTGAAGACAATGATAAATTTCAGAATATTGGCAATGATGGGATTGATGGTTGCCGCTGCGCAAGCCCAAGCTACGGATGCCGCTGAAGGAGAACGCAAGGCTCCTGTTGCAAAGCAACAACCTAGTTACCCTATGATTGAGGTGTCTGGTACAGTGCTCGATGCTGCTACTGGCAAACCATTGAGTGGTGTGCAGGTACAGGCTTTGGGTAATGAACGTTATGCTGCTATGACCAACGAACAGGGTACATTCACCATCAAGGTGCCTAATTTCACTACTTCACTTTTCATGCACACCTCACAGTATGCTAGCGTGCAGGTGGCTATTGGCAACGACCACAAGGTCAAGGTGAAGATGTTGAGTGATAAGTTCAATGAAATGTACAAGGGTGACACGCCGATGGGTAACGCAGCCAACTTGAAGGCAAATGTTACCACCCAAATGAGTGTGGATGACTTGATAGCAGACCAGTTGGGTGCTGATGTTCGTACCGTGAAGCGTTCCGGCACTCCTGGTATCGGTTCCGCCATGTTCATTAGAGGTCTGAACTCATTGAACGCCAATGCGCAGCCATTGATCGTTATCGATGGTGTGCCTCAGAGCATGCAATACAATGCCACCACCTTGCAGACTGGTGGTTACAACAATATCTTGTTGAACTTGAATCCTGCCGACATCGAGAATGTGACCGTTCTTAAGAATGGTACAGCTCTCTATGGTGCAAAGGGTGCCAATGGTGTCATCGTCATCTCTACGCGTCGTGGGCACAGCCTTGCTACTCGTATCGAGGCAAATGTAGGTGTAGGTGTCAATCTTGTACCTCGTATGCCTAAGGTGATGGATGCCAACCAGTATATGAGCTATGCTACTGAGATGTTGGGTACTTATCCAGAGATTGGTAATATCATGACCAACAAGACATTCAATTTCTTGACGAATGATCCTAACAACTATTATTACCATACTTATCACAACAATACTGACTGGAGCAAGGAAGTATATGAGTCTGCGCTCTCTCAGAACTATAGCATCAATGTGCAAGGTGGTGATAATGTAGGTATGTACAACTTGTCATTGGGTTATACCGATGGTCAGAGCACGGTGAAGAAGAACGGCTTCAGTCGTTTGAATGTACGTTTCAACAGTGACTTCAAGATTACCAAGGGCTTCACTACTCAGTTTGACATTGACTACGTGAAAATCTCACGTGACATCTTCGATGATGGCACACCTAATGATTTCTCACAGGGAACGGTGACTGCTCCAACCTTGTTGGCACTCATTAAGTCTCCATTCCTCAGCCCATACGTATATAGCAATACTTTGGGTCGTTTCTCTTCGACTTTGTCTGAGGCAGATGATTTCTTGTCACCACTCGGTCAGAACTTCTCTTTGGCTAACCCAACAGCCTTGTTGAAGAATGGTGAGGGCAACAACAAAAACCGTATGGAGAACTCTATGTTCCATGTCAGATTGGCTCCTAAGTTCAAGTTGATGGATGGTTTCTACCTCTCAGAAAACATCAACTATACCTTGAACCGTAACTCACAGCGTTACTACCGTCCAAAGGGTGGTGTGCCAACTTACTATGTGGCAGGTTTGGGTCAGGTACAGACGATGTCTGCTTCCATCTTCGCCAAGGAGGAAACCTTGATGAGTGACACTCGTTTGGATTTCTCTCGCATCTTTGGTGCTCATCAGTTGAAGGTGATGGGTGGTTTCCGCTACCTCTCTTATAATTATGAGATGAACAATCCATCTGGTCAGTATCAGACAGCAGGTAACGATAAGATTCCTAATGTATCCAATTCGATGGACTTCAAGGATGCTACCGGCGACGATTACAAGAATGCAAGTCTTACTTGGTATGCACAGGCAGACTACAACTATCGCAACCGTTACTTCTTGCAGGTAGCTGCATCTTTGGAGAGCAGCAGTGCCTTTGGTGACAAGGCGACAAGCCTTCGCATTGGTGGTGTGAGCTGGGGCTTCTTCCCAAGTGTACAGGCTGGATGGGTGATGACCAATGAGAGTTGGTTCCCTAAGAATGCAGGCATTAACTACTTGCGTTTGAACGCAGGTTATGAAATCAGTGGTAATGATGACATCAATGGCAATGCAGCCCGCACCTCTTTCGAGGTATTGAAGTTCCTCCACAACTCAATTCCTGCTGTACAGCTCGACAACATTGGTAATGAGAATGTGACATTCGAGAAGACCCATCGTTTCAATGTAGGCTTTGATAGCAAGTGGTTGGATAACCGTTTGTGCCTCAGTGCCAATTACTTCTTCAACCATACTACCGACTTGCTTACCATCAAGAACTTTACTACTCCTGTGGCAGGCGTGAAGAGCTATTGGAGCAACGCAGGTTCACTCGACAACAAGGGTTTCGAGGTACAGGTAAGTGGCAAGCCAGTGGTCAATCGCAACTTCACCTTGGAGTTGGGCGCTAGCGTAGGTCACTACAAGAATACCATCAAGAGTCTTCCTAATGAGACCTACCTCGCTGTGGATGGTAACGAGAAGGGTGGTTTGGGTTATACCTCTTCCATCTATGGTACCGACAATGTGGCTACAATCGTAGGTCAGAGTGCAGGTGTCTTCTATGGTTACAAGACCCTCGGTGTATTTGCATCTGATGCAGAGGCGAAGGCTGCTGGTAAGGATGGCTATCTCTATCAGGTAGATAAGACAGGTGCTCGTCAGGAGTTCAAGGCTGGTGATGTTCACTTCGCTGATCTCAATGGTGATGGCATCATCTCTGATGCAGATAAGACCATCATCGGTAATCCTAACCCAGATGTATATGGTAATATGTTCGCACGTGCCACATGGGGTAACTTCACACTCTCAGCAGTGTTCTCTTATTCCTTGGGCAATGACATCTTCAACTACCAGCGCAGTGTCTTGGAGGGTGGTAAGAACTTCTACAACCAGACTACAGCTATGGTCAATCGTTGGAGAAATGAAGGGCAGGTGACAAATGTTCCACGCATCTCTTACAATGATGAGATTGGCAACTCACGTTTCAGTGACCGTTGGATAGAGGATGGCAGTTATTTGCGTCTTCGTTCCTTGAACCTCAACTACAAGGTGCCAGTCAACTTCTCATGGCTCCAGGGACTTCAGGTTTGGGTAGAGGCAAACAACCTCTTCACCATCACCAAGTATCTGGGTGGCGATCCCGAGATGTCGGCAGCCAATGCTGTGCTCTACCAGGGTATCGATACCGGTTGTGTAGCACCAGGACGAGCATTCACTGTAGGTTTGAAAATCAATTTGTAATATAACAATCAGAAGCATAAAATCATGAAGAAAGTAATATATTTCATTGCGGCAGCCTTGATGGTTGTATCATTCGTTTCGTGCAGTGATATGCTTGACAGTAAGTCTGACAGATATGTTTATGATCCTGCTTTGGACCAGAAGGTGGATTCCATGTTCTACATCAATGGTATCTTGAAGGGTGTGCAGCAGGCAATCGACCAGACTGTCTTGACCAACGAGTTGCGTGGCGACTTGCTCTCCACTTCTGCCAATGCCTCTACCGACTTGCGCAGATTGGCAGCTTTCGACTATGCCGATGGCAACCAGTATGACTCCGCATACGTGTATTATCGCATCATCAACAACTGCAACTACTATGTAGCTCACCGTGACACCACCTTGGCAACGGGTTCTACCCAGGTAGCAATGAAGGAGTACGCAGAGGCAAAGGCAATCCGTGCATGGGCTTACATGCAGTTGGCTCGTACATACGGTTCCGTTCCATTCTATACCACTCCTCTTACCAATATCGCTAGTGTGGAGGAGGCTGCCAAATTGGAGCGCAAGGATATGAAGGGTATCTGTGATGCATTGGCACCAGACTTGGAGCAGTATGTGAATCTTCCTGTTCCTAACTGGGGTAACTTTGATGCAGGTACTACGGATGCAGGTACCTCTAAGACAGTTGCCACTTCCAAGATGATGTTCCCAGTACGTTTGGTACTTGGCGATTTGTATTTGGAGACAGGTCAGTACGCCAAGGCAGCTGAGCACTACTTCCAGTACTTGAAGAAGGCAAAGGCTGTTTGCGGCAATTATGTGGCACACTTGAACAATTATCCTGACTATTTGAATCTGTCGTCAGATGTAATAAATGCTGATACTTATGCCAACCCTAACTATAATAGTTGGTCATCAATCTTCTCATTTGACAATGAAACTCAGACATACGTAGCGATGGCAACCAATAAATTGCGTGGTCAGATTACTCAACTGCCAGGTTGGTTTGGTTATAACTACTATTCTGCTTCAGATGGCTATACCTATAATGAGAAGATGTCATTGCAGCCTTCTTCTGCATTCTTGGATTTGTCCAACAACCAGACCTATTATTATCAGACCACCAATGGTCTGACCACTACAGTAGGTTCTCAGGTAATTGGTGATATGCGTTATCACGCCATCAAGAATCAGATTCCATCAGCAGAGACAACTGCTGCTGAGCCTGTTTATGTCATCATGAAGTATCAGAATGCCAACATTCAGATTTATCGTACAGCTGGAATCTACTTGAAGTTGGCAGAGGCAGTCAACCGTATGGGACATCCAGATGTAGCTTTCGCTGTGCTCAAGGATGGATGGAATAGCACCTTGGAGAAGGATACTACCTACATGACAGCTGAGGGTATTCAATTCTTGAAGACTACCGTTCCTTTCTTGACAGATGAGAATGAGGTCATCTTCAATGATGAAGATCATGGCTTGAAATATAGCTTGGGTAACCAAGGCATCCACATGCGTGGTTGTGGTTATACCGCAGGCAATTTGTCTGAGTATAGACTCAGCACAGAGTTGGAGAAGCGATGGAGTGCATTGCGCCAGAAGGGTTACGAAATTCCTACTACCGCTGCTGATACGCTCAAGGCAAAGATAGATGCAGTAGAGGATATGCTTTGTGATGAGATGGCATTGGAATTGGCTTTCGAGGGTTCTCGTTTTGGTGACCTTTGCCGTATTGCTCGCCACAAGAACAATGAAAATCCATATACAGCCAACTTCGGTTCGCTGTGGCTTAGAGATAAGTTGGCATTCAAGAAGCCAGCGTTGGATCTCTCAGATCCTAACAATTGGTTGATGCCATTTAAATAACAACTAAACAATAATAAACAACTTTTAATCAATTAACAATGAACAAACATTTACTTTATTCAGCCATGTTGGTAGCTGCAGTCAGTGCCAACGAGGCAAAGGCGCAGGACAAGGTCACTGCACCTGATGCTCCTGTTCCAGTTCAATTGAACTTGGATGGCAAGGACACCGTGTACGTGTATAATGTGAAGGCTAAACTGTGGCTTAATCAAGGTAACGACTGGGGAACCCAGGCTAATTTGCTTGAAAAGGGAGGCTTGAAGTTAGCTTTTGTTCCAAACAAAACGAATGGTGTACCAAATGGTACTGTTTCTATCTATGGCTATAGTACTTCTCAATGGTCGAATGACTGGTCTTGGAAACGTTTGTATTACAACGGAAAAGATGACAATGGTGGTACAGTTTATGTAGATTATGGTAAAGGTAGCATCAATAAATGTAATTGGGAAGTATATCTTAATAACGAGAAGAAAACTTTTGAACTTCAGGCAGATACCATCGAATTCAAGTCAGAGACGACTTGTACACGTGTAGGTATGAATGAGAAAGATCTCAATGAAGTCAAAAACCCACAGTCAAAATTTGAAAATGGTAAAACTGTCCGTCCTGTCTTGGACATGAAGTCTGAGAATAGAGCTGATTATGGCGTTGAATGGATGGCAGTTTCACAAGAGGGTTATGATTGCTTCTTCTATCGCAAGGATGAGATGATGGACATTATCAACAAGGCTATTGAGGCAGGAATCAATGTTGGCAATGCTGTCACGGTCTATAATGACGAAAATTCAACATTGGCTCAGTTGAAAGAGGCTGCTCAGTATGTGAAAGATATGACTCGTAACAAGGCTATGGAAGGTGCTTCTTCTAGCAACGTTATTGATATCACAGAGTACATTCCTAACGCAGATTGTAACAGTGCAACTGGATGGGACATCGTCTGCCCAGATGCAGACAATGATGGTAATGTGGGTTCTGGAGGTCATGGCTTTACTTGGCGACATGGAAGTAAAGATACTCCTTATATTGTTGATGAAGATTCGCATGAATGTACAAGTTTCATTGAGCGTTGGGTTCATAAAAATTCAAAATATGGTAGTACCAACAAGGAGGAAACTGACACGAATAATGGTCACTTGAGCAATAGTTCTGTTTCTCAGACTTTAAAGAACTTGCCAAAGGGTGGTTACAAGATTACAGCTTATGTCAACGCTTGTCAACAGGGTAAGCAAGAAGCTGACGCATCTTATCGTGTTGATGGCGTCTATTTGTATGCTATAGCAGGAGGCAATGAAAAGACCGTAAAGGTAGCGACCGCTGCAGGCAAACCTGAGAAGGTGACACTTTCTGTGATTGTGGATGGCGTCACAGACTTGTCTGAGATGACCTTCGGTATGAAGACAGAAAATACCACAGCTAACTGGGTGTTCTTGGACGATGTAACCGTTCAGTACTTCGGGTCTGATGCTATGGTAATGGCTGTAAAGGCTGCTCAAGATGAGGCTTATAGAACCTCAACTACTGTTGATGGATATTCTTGCAACTATGATTATATTAGTGATGTTGACAATTTGTACGATGATATTTCGAATTTGGATGCAGCAACAGCAACCCAAGAGGAGGTTGATGATTTGATGACCAAGTTCCGTGCTGCAGTGGCAGTGGCTGACAAAAATGTCGCTTTGTATGTAAAGTTGGGATCTTTGGAAAATGACATTACTCTCTTGGTAGATAATGACAAGTATGATTATGCGGATCTGAAAGCTGCATATACGGACTGTGGAATTGGTGTGGGCTATAGTGATCTCTTAGGTTCTTTCGATTTGAAAAATGAAGCGTTGAGTGCCTATATCGATAAATTGCAGTCTTTGATAGTCTCTACTCGTAAGTCTGCTGTCAAGGTGGGTGAAGATTGTACAGAAGATCTCCTTCAGAACCCTTCATTCGAAACAACTAAAGGTTGGAACAATACTGGTGTAGCTATCAATACAACTCACAAGAATGCAGAGTCTTACCAGGGCACATTCAATCTCTATCAGGACTTGACAGATATTCCTGAGGGTGTATATGAAATCACCGTACAAGCTATGCAGCGTGTTGACAACAATGATAATGCATCTAAGTTGTATCCTAATGATGTAGATGAGATGACAGCTTATCTCTATGGTAACGATATCACTGCTAAGTTCGCTTCACCATATTCTTATGGTATGGCTGAGCAGAAGGTAACTTCTGGCAATGCAGACTATGCTTTCAATGGCAAGTATATCCCTAACTCTATGGAGGGTTTTGCTGCAGCATGCGGTGAGAGTAACGAAGCTTACTTGACCAAGGTTTATGCACTTGTTACTGATGGTAATCTTCGTGTTGGTGTTAAGGAAGAGGCTAGACCTGCTGGTCATAGTGGTGACTGGGCTATCTTTGACAATTTCAAGATTACCTATAGAGGTGCTAGCGAGGCAGCTCTTCAGCAGTGTGTAACTCCTTTGATAAAGCAAGCAAACGCTCTGTTGGCAGGCAAGATGTATGAGGGTAAAAAGAGCTCTTTGCAGAAAGCTGTTGATGCCGTGAATACAACTCTCAATATGGACAACATCAAGGCTTTGGCTTTGGAGCTCAAGAACGCTCAGGCTGCTATTGATGCTTACAAGCCATTGGCTACAGCTATAGATAATGTCAAGGCACGTTACGAGAGTAATGAGACTACTGCTACTACTTCTGCAGAAGCTAAGGCTATCTACAATGCTAGCTTGAAGACGGCTGTGGATGCTTATGACAATGGTACTGTAGCTGAAGAGAATATTGAGGCTGCTATCAAGGAGTTGAACAAGGGTTATACTCAGTACTTCATCTATGATGTGGTTGCTGCCGCTGAGAATGGTGCTAGTGTTGACATCAGCAAGGTCATCAACAACTATGACTTCGAGACCATGGACAAGACGGGTTGGACTATCAAGGTAACTCAGAATGCTGCTGGTTTCCAAAAGGACAAGAATATTAAGGCGGTAGAGTTCTATGACAATAAGGGCTTTGACCTCTATCAGGAATTGGTTGGTATGCCAGCTGGTACTTATAAGTTGTCTGCTCGTGCTTACTATCGCCTGAAAGGTAGTGGTGATATTGATGATGCCATCAATGCATTTGTATATTATGCCAACTCTAAGGAGGCTGATGCTGAACCAGTTGCAAAGTCAGATGTGAAGTCAATTTATACAGGTGCCATCACTAAAGATGAGTTGGGTAAGGTTAATCTTACTTCTACAGAAGGTATGAGCCAATATAATGGTTCATATTATGTACCAAACAATATGACTACTGGTCAGAGATTCCTTACATCTGATGAAATCGGTCCTAAGTATGACTCAGAGGAAATCACCTTCGACTATGATGGTACTAGTCCATTCTATATTGGTGTAGCTAATACTAACAAGAAGCAAGGCAGCGACTGGACATTTGTTAAGTCATTCAAGTTGTCTTACGTGAAGGGTACCACAGGCATTGAGAATATCAATGGTGAGAAGGCTGGTGATGTAGTATCTACTAAGATTTATGACATCAATGGTGTTCAGTACAACAGCTTGAAGCCAGGTGTCAACATCGTGAAGTCTGTCATGAGCGATGGTTCTGTAAAGGTTAGAAAGGTAGTTGTCAAGTAATTCTAAGTCTTTATAGACCTAGTATCTTAATAGGTAGGCGGTAAACAGAGAGTGGTTAACTGTCTGTTACCGCCTATTTTCCTTTTCCTAAACCTCTATTAATACGACGAGTGAATATGATTAACTTATACATCAGAAAGAATTTACTTTTAAGCTCTCTTCTTTGCGCCTCTCTTTCTGCAAATGCACAGGTGTCGATGACGCTGGATGCTCAGAAACGTGCTGCAATGATCAGTGATTACCAATATGGTCTTTTCTTCGAGGAAATCAACCATGCTGGTGATGGCGGTCTTTATGCTGAATTGATTCGTAACCGTTCCTTTGAGGACAATTCGACTTCTCCTGAGTACTGGTCTGCAGTGAAAGGTAGTTCGCAAACCGTGTCGCTTTCATTGAACAAGAGCGACTTGCTCAACAAGGCTCAGAATACCAGTCTTCGAATGACGGTATCTGGTGCTGGTGAAACCCGAAAGGCAGGTGTTTGCAACACAGGCTTCTGGGGAATGAGATTCTCAACTGGTTCTACCTATCATCTCACGCTGTGGGTGAAAGGAGCGGAGAGCTTGAATGGCAAAATATATGGTCAACTCCAAAAGGCGGATGGAAGTGCGGCTTCTGAGGAAGTGCAACTCCAAGGGACCTTGAAAACAAATACATGGGTGAAACTGACCGCAGAAATCAAGGCTACCGCTGATTGTGCGGATGGTCGTTTCGCTCTCTTGATGTCAAGTAATGGTACGGTCTATGTAGATATGGTATCGCTGATGCCTGATACATGGAAGGGTCGTGCCAATGGATTGCGTCCAGATTTGGCTCAACTTCTATATGAAACTAAACCAACCTTCCTTCGCTTCCCTGGTGGATGCTATGTGGAAGGTCAAGATAATTACGACAATGCCTTCCAGTGGAAGAAAACCATCGGTCCTATCGAGCAACGCCCAGGACACTGGAACAATAACTGGAAGTATCGTTCTTCGGATGGCTTGGGATATGATGAGTATCTCCAACTCTGCGAGGACTTGGGCGCAGCCCCAATGTTTGTGGTCAATGTAGGTTTGGGACATGGTTTTACCATTCCTTTTGAACAAGTGGATACCTTGGTTCAGAATACCTTGGATGCCATTGAGTATGCCAATGGAGACGAGACCACCGAGTGGGGACGTAAGCGTATCGCCAATGGTCACCCTCAACCATATGGATTGAAATTCATTGAGGTGGGCAACGAGAACGGACAGCCAGAGGCTCGTGCTGAGTACAGCCGTCGTTACGCTAAGTTCTACGATGCCATTCATGCCAAGTATCCAGAGTTGACCATCATCGGCAACGTGGAGGCATGGGGAACGGACAATCCTAAATGGGTACTCAACAGTCCTGTGGATTTGGTGGATGAACACTATTATCGCTCTCATTCTTGGATGCGTGACAACTACAACAAGTATGATCGTTATAGTCGTACCATTGGTGTCTATAATGGTGAATATGCAGCCAATGCCAGTGGAACCTACGGCAAGTATGGTAATATGAACAGTGCCTTGGGTGAAGCCATCTATATGTTGGGTATGGAGAAAAACTCCGATGTCTGCAAGTTGGCTAGCTTTGCGCCAATATTCACGCATGAGCAAGACCCTTGCTGGCCATACGATATGATTCACTTCAATGCTGCCAAGAACTTCTGTACTCCTTCCTACTATGTGCAGAAACTTCTCGGTAATAACCTCGGTAAGCAAAACCTCCGTTGGACAGAGACGGGTAATGCTGTGGCTACGGGTAGCAAGCAAGTGGGCGTAGGCTCCTGGACAACCCAAGTAGAGTATGATGATGCCGCTGTGATGGATGGTGAGGGTACGACACTTTTATCGGACAACTTTGCCGATACATCGGGCCAGTGGACTGCAGGTACAGGCAATTGGTCTGTTTCTGATGGCGTGGTTTCTCAAAAGGGCAGTGCCGAGAATTGTACCTATATGAACAAGACCGTCATCAATGCTAACCATTATATATATAAGGTATCTGCTCGTAAGACAGGCGGCAATGAAGGTTTCTTGGTGGTATTCAATTATAAAGATGCCAATAATTACTGCTGGTGGAACTTAGGTGGTTGGAACAATGCCAAGCATGGTGTGGAGATGTGTGTCAATGGGAGCAAAACCACGATGGCTTCTGCTAGTGGCTCCATCGAGACTGGTAAATGGTATAACATCGAGATAGAGGTGGATGGCAATCAAGTGACTTGCCGATTGGATGGAAACACTATCTATGAGTTCACCTTGCCAGCGCAGCAACTCTTGTATCAGTCAGCTCAGATTGATGATGAGAAGGGTATTCTCTATCTCAAGGTAGTCAACCCGAATGCTACAGATGCCACACTTCAACTCAATCTCCAGCACATGAAGGCTGAGAGTGGTACGGTCGTTCGTTTGGCTTCTGCCAATGGTACAGACGAGAATACGATGGACTCGCCATCACAGGTAACCCCATCTGCTGAGGAGGAACTCAATGATTGCAATACCCTCTCTGTTCCTGCTTACTCATTGAATGTATTTAAGTTGAAGGTGAGTGACGTGGCAGCCGAGGTCAAGGATGGAGTGCTGGACGAGGATGCAGATAAGTATGGTTATCTCTATGCCCACATGCATTCTTCCAATGAGACGACTTGCTATGCGTTGAGCCGTTATGGTAACAGTTTCGACGATCTCTTCAATAGTGGTGAGGTATTTGATACCAAGAAATATACATCAACCGGTGGTATGCGAGATGCTTATGTAACTCGTATGGAGAATGGCAAGTTTATGTTGGCTGGTACTGATATGGCTTCTCGATATGGATGGACGAGCAATCACATCATGGTCTTGATGTTGAGCAATGACTTGGTGCATTGGGACAAGAGCATCTCCATCGACTTGGAGAGTGAGGAGAATATGAAAGCGTTGGGATTGACCAATGTGGAAGACATGAAGGCAGCTTGGGCTCCTGAGGTCATCTACGACCCAGTGACACGTAAATATGTGGTCTATTATTCAGTAGGTTTCCCAGACCGTCATCGCATCTACTATTCTCTGGTCAATGAGGATTTGAGTGGTTTCACAACTCCAAAGCTCTACTTCGACCCAGGTTATGACATCATCGATGCTGACATCGCTTACAACAAGTTGGATGATCAGTATGTGATGATTTACAAAACAGAGAGTGGAGCGCACCATCTCAGACAGGCTACAGCCAAGACGTTGGTGCCTTCTGGTGACAAGACCACAGGGGTATGCCAATGGGAGATAGACCCTAACTTTGACTTCAGTGATAATGGTCAGGCAGTGGAGGCTCCAAGCTTGTTCCGTCCTATCGGTAGCAAGACCTGGAAGTTGGCTTATATGAACTATGGCGGCGGTGGCTATCGCATGGTATCGCTGGATGAGCATTGCAAAAATCCACAGGACAAGGAGAATATCCAAGGTAATGTAAAGGCTCAGCATGGCTCTTTCTTGACGTTGACCGAACGTGAGTACAATCACCTATTGACATGGGAAAAGGTGGTGAATCTCTTGAATGAAGCCAAGAAGTTGCAGAGTGCCATGAGCGTGCCAGCTCTGGATGAAGCCATTCGCAAAGGTGAGGAAACCTTGGCGACCTCAGGTACTTTTGATGAAGAGGTAGAGGCGATGCAGTCTGCTGAACAGGCATTGCAGACAGCCTTGGCAGATTATGAGGAAACCTTACGTCAAATGGCAGCAGAAGGTAAGGTATCGGATATGACCTTCTTACTCCAAAATCCAGACTTTACCAATGGTGGAGAAGGATGGAGCGGTACTTCCTTTACGGCTGCATCGAATGGAGTGGCAGAGCACTACAACAAGACGTTCGACTTCTACCAAACGTTGACGCATCTGCCAAATGGGCGTTATCGTGTAGAGGTGCAAAGTTTCTATCGTGCTGGTAATACTAGTGTGGCTTCTGCGGCTCATCAGGCAGGCACAGAACAAATCAATGCTCACTTGTATGCCAATGGAGTGGAGCAGTCTGTTTGCTCTCTGTATGACAACGACCAGTTTACCTTGTCACCTTATACCTATCCTGACAATGTGACCCAAGCCAACCAGGCTTTCAACACGAAGGATTTGTATCATTGTTCTTTGGAATGTGAGGTGACGGATGGAACTTTGACATTGGGTATCAAGAGTAGTAATCATATTAATGCAGATTGGTGCTGCTTTGATAACTTCAAGTTGACTTATCTTGATGCAGCTACTGGCATCAAGGGAGTTGAGGCTGACAAGGCGCAAGCCCAGAAAGCCATCTATGGATTGGATGGCACTCGTCTTCGCATGGTTCCCAAGGGTAAGGTCTATGTGACTAAAGGAAGAAAACAAATAACTAAGAAATAATAAGACGTAAAACCTATGAATGGATATAAAAAGTTTTTGATGGCATTTGTGCTGGCTTGTGGAATCAGCACCGCCATGCCAGTTTTTGCAGCAGATGCGTCGGTGGTGACCAACAAGGTGTGGTTGAGCGGTGCTACCCATATCTTTGGTAGAATGACGGTCTCTGGTATTACATCTGGAATCAAGAGCCAAGGCTTTTGCTATTCTGAGACGAATGAGCGTCCTACCGTTGATGACCAAACCTGTACTGCTTATTTGTCAAACAATGGCAATATCTATCGCATTTCTAACTTAACTCCATCCACGGTGTATTATATCCGTGCGTATGTGCAGAAGACCAATGGCGATGTGATTTATGGTGAACCTATTAAGGCAATTACCCGACCAAAGGGTAGTGTGAATTATGGTATTCGTGATGGCTTCCCTGCCGATGCCTTGGCTCGTATTCAGAGTGCATCCAAGCAAGCGATTGATTTGTGGAATGAATATACGGGTATCAAGGGACTCTATGTCAACATCGGCTATGGCGCAAATACTCCTACCGCAGACTGTAGCTATGGTGGATGGATGCGTGTCGGTCCTAATGCGTCTTATCAGAAGACGGGTACCTTGCTCCATGAGATGCTTCATGCCATTGGTGTCGGAACCCATGCCACTTGGTCTGGTCCTTCATTCTTGCGTGCCAATAGTACCAGTGGGTATTGGTTGGGCTCACGTACCACACGTGCCTTGCGCTTTTGGGATAATAACCCTACGAAACAATTGAATGGTGATGGAACCCACATGTGGCCATATGGTATTAATGGCGCACATGAGGATACGGGTAATACTGAGGTTTTATATATTGGTAACTCTGTCTTGGCTGAGGCTTTAGGTGAGGATGGATTGCCAACAACGAATAGCCAGTTTGCTATCCCAGCATACGTCTTCGAGCAGGACGATAATACCAAGTATTATATCAAGAATGAGAGCTATGGATTAGGTTCCAAGTTCCTCAGCGTCACTAGTGATGGCAATTTGAGTTGGGAAGAGATGACCTCTGACGAGGCTTTGACTAACGACAATGCTGCTTGGTATGTAGTCTTTGATCCTGTTACTTGCTATTATTCTTTGAAGAATGCGGCAACAGGACGTTACATGACTTATTACTCTAAGGGAGCCAATGGCATCAGAACTAAGGATGTGGATGTACCTACGGCTTTCGAGAAATTCCACTTTTTGCCTTCACCAGTGGAGGTAGCTACCATCAATGGTGAGTCGAGAAGTGCTTTTTGGATTGCGTTTGTGAGCAGCAATACGGCTAATTGCCTTACTGCTCAAAATAAAAAGACCCAATTGTCCGTAGAAAACTTGTCTTTTGCTCAGAACGCTGGTGCGCAACGTTGGTTGCTGCTCAATTCACAAGAGGTTTCTGTGTTAGGCGAGAGCTTCCGTCCTGCTTTGGATAAGTTCAATGAAAAGATGGTAAAATGGGAGGCTTTGCTTCAAGTGCCTCATACTGAATTGACTGAGGGGGCCGATGCTGAATTCAAGGCAACTTTGGAACAGTTGGCAGAGAAAACACAAGGCGCATCTGCTGATGAGTTGGATGCTATGGCAATAGAGGCAGAGGATGCCGCACGTACATTCTTGGCGAAGGTACAAGCAACTGACCCAAAACAACCATTTGATATTACTTTCTTCGTTAAGAATGCTAATTTAACATCTACAGATGGTTGGACTGCCAATAACTCAACAGCATTACCTACTATCAACTATTCTTGTGGAGAGTTTTATGAGAGAAACTTGGATATGACACAAAGATTAGATTATATGCCAAAAGGTATGTATGAAATGAGAGTGCAGGGATTCCAACGCCCTGGTGCAATTGGTGCTGTGTCTAGTAACTATGCTAGTGGACAGAATGATGTGAATGCATTTATCTACTTTACTAATGTTAGAAATAAGCAATTGATTTACAATATTATGCAAGGAGCACAAGACCAAAAGATAGGTAAGGGTAAAGAGTCTGTGGTAGGTGTTCAATATGTTCCTAATGATATGGAGTCAGCGAGGGCTTATTTCGAGAAAGGATTGTATGAGAATGTATATC
>ERZ1034730.292-NODE-292-length-20310-cov-4.868428_pt1 | contig 20310 bp, 20 predicted proteins | sample MGYA00520650_ERZ1034730 | MGnify/ENA primary metagenome ERZ1034730 (study PRJEB33766, sample SAMN09781702) | gut metagenome | biome: gut microbiome | host: Homo sapiens | place: Madagascar | study: EMG produced TPA metagenomics assembly of the PRJNA485056 data set... | reverse complement strand
ATGCCACGATCACTCCGATCACGGTCATTGTTCTTCACTCTCCTTAACAGTCAAATTTTGCTTTAACAGGCAGGAGACGCTGTGCGGCCGAACGCGGGCCAGACATAAATCAAATTTTCAACGCAAAAGAGGCCAACAAGAACAGACGCAGAGAAAAATCTTCCTGTGCGGTAGGTCTGGTGCAGCTTTTCGATTTACAAGATGTGCTTATAAAAACGGGCAGATGAAGCCCCATTGAAATATCTGGTCGCGGAATGTTCCGCCTGCAGCGTCTTAGATTCCATACTACTTCTTATATTACGAAACATTTTGCACAATGTCAAGGAGAAGTAAGGCCGAAAGCGGAAATTATTTTTTATTTATTCGAGATACATCCGGCGCAGGCGCATCAGGCGGGCCGGCGTGAGGCCGTATTCGGCTTCCAGATAGGCGTCGGCACTGCCATAGCGCTCCCGGATGATGCTCAGCACGAAGGGAGCAGACTCCGGGTGGACGCCGAACACGCCGAGGTAGAAGTCCTTCCGGGCAGGGTCAGCGGCGATCTCCTCAGCGTGCTCGGCCCAGACGGCTTCCAGCTCCGGCCTGCGCCAGATGTTCGTCTTCTCAAAATCTTCGGCGATGGTCTTGTCCGACGCGCCCAGCGCCAGCAGGATGAGCATGGCGGCCACGCCGGTGCGGTCCTTGCCCGCCGAGCAGTGGAAAAGCACCGGCGTCTCACCGGCTTCCAGCGCACGGAACAGCTCCTTGTACGCCTTGTTGCCGAAGAGCATCCGCTCGTACATGGCGTCCGCCATCCGACGGCCCTCGTCGGGCATTCCCTTTAGCAGATTCTCCCGGTCTTCGGGCGAAAAGTCCACCTCTTTGCCGTTCTCGAGGCAGAGACCGCAGATGCGCACCAGCCGCGCGCCGTCCGGCACGTAGTCGGGCGTCTCGGCAGCTTCGGCCTCGCTGCGCAGATCGAGGATGAGGCGCAGGCCCAGAGAATCCAGCAGCTTCCGGTCAGCCTCGCTGGTGAGTTTCCACGTCGGGATGCCCCGGTAGATCTGGCCCCACTTGATGTGCTTGCCCTCATCGGCCTCGTAGCCGCCCAGCTCGCGGAAATTGTGTCCGCCCTCAAAGGGCAGCTGAGTGCCGGGGGCAGGATGTACCACGGCGGGCTTTGCCGCCGCGCTGGACAGGACAGGCAGGTTATAGAAGGGCTTCGCCGACCGTCCGCGCCGGGGCGGCAGGCTGACCGCACCGCCCAGCACCTCCATCAGGTAGCTGCGCAGCAGGTCGATATAAGCCGAAGCATGGTCGCGCCGCTGCAAAAGTGAGACGCAGAGGGGCGGCAGGTCTTCCAGCAGGACATCCCGCACCCGGTCCAGCTCCCGCCGCGCGCCCGGCTCGTACCGGGTCAGGCAGGTGCAGAGCTGCTCCTGCACGAGGTAGTACGCCTGATAAAAGCTGGGGCCTATCTCGGCATTGGGCGCAAACCCCGCCCGGGCGCAGGCCTCCCACAGCGGGGCGAACAGGTCCTGCCGCAGGCTGGGCAGAAGGACTCTCTGGTTCCGCAGCTCGGCCAGCGGCACACTCTCCTTTTCCCAGAAGGGGTGGCCCCGCGGCACCAGCAGGCAGGCCGGGTCGGCCCGCAGGGTGGTGCGGGCCAGCACCGGTGCGGCACAGCCCAGGTCCATCACAAGGCCCGCATCCAGCTCGCCCTGCTCCACGCCCTCGGCCACGGCGTCGTTGTCCAGCAGGCGGAAGCGCATCTCGATGTGGGGGTACTGCTGGCGGAACTTGTCCAGCTGGGTCTCAAGGCCGGGCAGATAGTCCGGCACCAGCGAGACGCTGATGCCGATGCGCACCGGCTGGGCCGACTGTATCTCGGCGTGGAGCGCCGCCTGCATCTGCTGGAACTGCTCCACCACCGGCGCGGCATGGCGCTGCAGGCTCACGCCCCGGTCGGTGAGGCTGAGCTTGTGGTGGGCGCTGAGGAAGAGCGGCCCGCACAATTCGGCCTCAAGGGCCGAGATGCTCTGACGCAGGGCCTGTCGGGATAAAAACAGGCGCTGGGCCGCGCGGGTGTAGTTCATCTCCTCGCAGAGGACCAGAAAATAATGCAGCTGGCGGATGTCCATCGTTTCCTCCTGAATGATCGTAGTCTCATGGGTAAAGCATACCGCCTTTTGGCCGGATTGTAAAGCCGCTGGAAGCAAAATCCCGCTTTTTCTCCGCTATTGACACCGGGCTTTCCCGCGTGTAACATAAAGGAAAGGAGGCTCTCCCCATGAAACACGATACTCCGGCGCAGGAGGTCAAAAGCCTCGGGACGCTGTTTTTCACCTTTTTCAAAATCGGTCTGTTCACCTTCGGCGGCGGCTACGCCATGATCGCCCTGCTGGAAGAAGAGTTCATCCAGCGCCGCAAATGGCTGGACAAAGACGAATTCCTCGACATGACCGCCATCGCGGAATCCACCCCCGGGCCGGTGGCCATCAACAGCGCCACCTACCTCGGCTACAAGCTGGCCAAAGTTCCCGGCGCGGCCACGGCCACCGTGGCCGTCTGCCTGCCGTCCTTCCTCATCATCTACGCCATCTCGTTGTTTTTTGAGCAGTTCACTCAGCTCACCGTTATCGCCAACGCCTTCAAGGGCATTCAGGTCTGCGTCATCTACCTCATCTTCTCGGCAGGTGTGCGGATGCTCAAAGCGCTGGACAAGTCGCCCTTTGCCTCCGGCGTTCTCGCCGCCGTCATGCTGGTGATGGTGGGCCTCTCGCTGGCCGGTGTCAGCGTCTCGTCCATCCTGCTCATCCTTCTCAGCGGTGCGGCAGGCGTGGCTGCATGGCTCATCGGCCGCAGAAAGGAAGGGAAGTAAGATGTTTCTGAAATTATTCCTCACCTTTCTGGAGATCGGTGCCGTCTCCTTCGGCGGCGGCTATGGCATGATCTCCCTCATCCGGGAGAAAGTCCTGCTCAACGGCTGGCTCTCTGAGGCCGAGTTTCTGAGCTTCATCGCGGTGTCGGAGTCCACACCCGGCCCGCTGGCCGTCAACATGGCCACCTTCATCGGCGCATCGCAGGGCGGGGTGCTGGGGGCGCTCTGCGCCACGCTGGGCGTCGTTCTGCCGTCCTTTTTCATCATCCTGCTCATCGCAGCCCTCATCCACGACCTGCTCAAGTACGACGGGGTCGAGGCTTTCCTCTCCGGCGTCCGGCCCTGCGTCGTGGCCCTCATCCTCTCCACGGCCCTCACCATGGGACTGAGCACCCTGCTGGGCATCTCCACTGCCGCTGAAACGCCCTCGCCCACATGGCGGGGCATTGGCATCCTTGCACTTCTGGCCGGGGTGCGGCTCATCTGGCAGAAAGCCAAAGGCAACGCCCCTTCGCCCATCGGGATGATCCTGCTCTCGGCGGTGCTGGGCGCAGTTTTATACCAATAAAAAAGAACGGCATCTGAGCTTTTCTCCGATGCCGTTCTCTATTTTGCACTTCTGAAATCCGCCTCACAGACCCGGCCATTCCGGGCCAGAACACGGCGCAGGATCTGCATCACGCCGGAGCTGGTGTTGGGCGGCGCGAGGAATGGCACCTCCTCCCGGAGAGCGGGCGAGCCGTTCTCCATGAGGAAGCCGTACTTTGCCGCCTTCAGCATCTCCGCGTCGTTGAAGGTATCGCCGAAAGCCATCATACCCTCGGGCGGGACACCCAGACGCTCCCCCAGCCGAAGCAGGGCCGCACCCTTGTGGATGCCGGGGTTCATGATGTCCACCCAGTCTGCACCGGCCACCGCCACCGAGAAGCGCCCTCCCCAGACCGGGCCATAAAGCGCGTCGTAGCCCTTCTGGGCATCCCCCTCAGGGAAGTAGATGGTGAATTTATCCACCCGGGCGGTCACGTCCTCCAGATGGGGGACATATTCCACCTTGGTGTAGAATCTCTTGAAGACCCTGTCGTATGGCCGGAACTGCTCCTCCACATAGGCCGTTTCCAGCCCGCAGAGGACGGCGGCGTGGCCCGCGCTCCGGGCCTGCCCGGCCAGCGTGCGCCAGTCGGCGGCGTCCATCTCGGAAAGATACAGGCTCTCGCCCTTCCAGCAGATGGCACCGCCGTTGTCACCCACAAAGATGATGTCGTCCCGCAGGGGCGCGAACATCTCCTCTAAGGTATAGATAGGCCGTCCGCTGGCGGCAGCGAACCGGATGCCCCGCTCCGACAGTGCGCGGACAGTCTCCGCGAAGTCTGGCGGAAGCCGGCTCTGGCCATCCAGCAGGGTGGCGTCAAGGTCGGAGGCAATGAGGCGGATAATGTCCATGGGCGCCTCCTTAGCCCACATAGCTGATGTTCACGTCGATCTGTCCGCCGTAGCCGGGGATGCGGGCGGTGCAGGTACCCTGCCACATATCGCAGGCGATGGGGCTGCCGGCCACATTATAATGTGCGTTCCAGATGCTGTAGCTCTTCAGCTGGTTCAGGTCGATGCGCTTGCGGAACCACAGGGTGGAGGCGTAGACGCCCGGCTTGTAGCCCTGGGCCTTGACTTCCTCGCAGAAGGCGATGGCACACTTGGTGCGGTCTTCGACGCCCAGACCATCGGCACGGCCATTCTTGCCGCCGGAGGCCTCGGTATCGAAGTAGATGGGGTAGTCGAGCTTGCGGCCGTTCAGGACATAGGCGCAGCCCTGCGCTTCTTCCCGGGCCTCGTTCTCGTTGACTGCCTGACTGAAGAAGTAGACGCCCACCTTGAGGCCCGCGTTCCGGGCATTGGTGAAGTGCTGCTCGAACATGGGGTCCAGCACCAGTGCGCCGCTGCCGTAGCCGCGGTAGCCGATGCGGATGATGACGAACTTGACGCCCGCCGTCTTGACCTGCTCCCAGTCGATGTTCGACTGATATTTGGAGACGTCGATGCCGAAGGTGGCGTCCTGCTGGACACCGTTGGCGTCGAAGTAATAGAGCTTGTTGTCGATGGACTGGATGCCCGTGACCGGCTGGTTGGTGTACTGGTCATAATAGTAGGTCTTGCCGCCCACGGTGCGCCAGCCGGAATAGACCGGAGCCGGAGCCGGGGTGCTGCTGTCATCGTCTCTTTTCCCGAACAGGAGGCTCCACAGCCAGCTCAGCAGGCCGTTCTCGTCGGTAAGACAGGCAGTATCAATGTTGCTCGCATCCAGCGTACCCGCATCCAGCGCCGCGCGTATCTCTTCCGGCGTCAGCAGGATGGTGCCTTCCTCGGTCTTCACCGGCAGGGTGCTCTGCTCTTCGGAGTTCGTCTCCGGCTCGGCGGGCTGAGACACTGCATCCTGCTCCACCGGGGCGCTCAGGGGGTCTTCGGCGGCCAGTGCCTCGGTCTCCTGCTGTAAGCGGGGGAAGCCGTTCTCCTGTTCCAGCTCGTCGATGCCGCCCATCATGGGGGCAGAAGGAGCTGTTTCCGGGGCTGCAGGCTCTGCAGCAGTCTCCTCTGCGGGTGCAGCCGGAGCCGCCGATGCAGCGGGCTCTTCTTTCACGCTCTGGCTGGGAGCAGACGGCTGCGCGGCAGACGCAGCAGTGCTCTCCGCCTCAGAGGATGCAGAGTCATTTTTCGGAGTTTCCGTATTATTTTTCTTCGTTTCCTTTTTGGTGCTGTGGGCTACATCGGTCTCACCCTCCCACAGCAGAGCCGACGGCTCCACCGTCAGACCCGCAGGCTGGGACGCCAGCAGGGCTGTGGTGCCAAAACCACCCACCGCGATGGCAAGAGCCATCACCGCCGAGGCCACCATCTGGCCCGCCGCACGGCGCGTCTTCTTTTTTGGTGTTCCTGTATCTTTCTGTCTCATTCCGCTTGCTCTGCCTCCAAGCTGTATTCTAACGCGGCCTCTCGCCGCCAGAAGTGCTTCAAATGCCATTTATACGTCTATAGTATACACCCAACCCCAAGCTCCCGTCAATGTCCTTCGGTGTCTCGTGCGGGGCGTTTCGTGGAAGTTTTCCACCACAGCCGACGCTCCATGTGGAAAACGAACCGAGCCGCCGTATTATTGCATCCAAAAGAAAAAAAGTTCAGTTCCGAACGGGATTTTTGCGTTTTCCCCCTTGCTGTCTTGACACGTGTATGGTATCATGATGGTCATGCAGCTTTTGCTGCACTCTGAACGTGTTAAGACGGAAAGGCAGATACTTTATGTCAAATGTAAAAGATTTCTTAAAACGCAAGGACATCGTCATCACCCCCCAGCGCTACCTTATCGAGGCGCTGGGCGCGATGGCACAGGGCCTGTTCGCCAGCCTGCTCATCGGCACCATCATCAAGACGCTGGGCCAGCAGACCGGGCTTGAGACGCTGGTGGACCTGGGCGGCTACGCCACGGCCATGAGCGGCCCGGCCATGGCCGTGGCCATCGGCTGGGCGCTCCACTGCCCGCCGCTGGTACTGTTCAGCCTCGTGACGGTGGGCTACTCTTCCAACGCCCTCGGCGGCGCAGGCGGCCCTCTGGCCGTCCTCATCATCGCCATTGTGGCCGCTGAGCTGGGCAAGGCCGTCAGCAAGGAGACCCGCGTCGACATCCTTGTCACCCCGCTGGTCACCATCTTTGCCGGCGTCGGCCTCTCGATGCTCATCGCTGCCCCCATCGGCGCAGCCGCAAGCCAGGTGGGTACCCTCATCATGTGGGCCACTGAACAGGCACCCTTCCTCATGGGCATCCTCGTCTCGGTCATCGTGGGCGTCGCCCTGACCCTGCCCATTTCCTCTGCCGCCATCTGCGCGGCCCTCGGCCTGACGGGCCTCGCCGGCGGCGCTGCCGTGGCGGGCTGCTGCGCCCAGATGATCGGCTTTGCCGTCATGAGCTATAAGGAAAACGGCGTCGGCGGCCTCATCAGTCAGGGCCTCGGCACCAGCATGCTCCAGATGGGCAACATCGTAAAGAATCCCCGTATCTGGATCGCCCCCACACTGGCCAGCGCCATCACCGGCCCTCTGGCCACCTGCGTCTTCCACATGGAGATGAACGGTGCCGCCGTCTCTTCCGGCATGGGTACCTGCGGCCTCGTGGGCCAGATCGGCGTCTACACCGGCTGGGTCAGCGACATTGCCGCCGGCACCAAGGCCGCCATCACCCCGATGGACTGGGCTGCCCTCGTCCTCATCTGCTTCGTCCTGCCCGCCGTGCTCAGCGTTCTCTTCTGCGAGATCGAGCGCAAGCTTGGCTGGATCAGGGACGGCGATTTGAAGCTGAACTGATCCCGTAAAAATCGCCTCTGTGCAAAAATGTCGTCAAAACATTTCTGCACAGAGGCTTTTTTATCTTATTTTATTGCATTCCGCACTTTTTCTCTGCTATAATACTGTTACATAATTCAAGACCGGAGGGTTCATCATGACCGTAAAACGCGAAAAGGCATTCCGCAACGCCATTGCATCCACACGGATGGAGGGCCTCTCTTTTTCCAAAAAATCGGAGCAGGACTGTCTGCGCTATCTGGACGGTCATCTTGACGCCGCCACCCTCGTCCGTGAGGTTCTGCGGCAGCCACAGGACACTGCGGCCCAGAGGTAACGCTTATGCCCTACACGATCGACCCATCTTCTGCCGACTGCTATCCCTGCACTTCCGTCCTTATCAATAAATTCGACCTCCGCAGTCAGCAGGAGCTTGACCGTGTGGAAGCCGTGCTCGTCACCGCGAAAGCAGCACAGTGGGAAGAATCTCCCTTGTGCTCTACCTTCGACTTTGAGCATTACAAGGCCATCCACCGCCATCTTTTCTGCGACCTCTACGAATGGGCCGGTGTACCCCGCAGCATCAACATCTCCAAAAGGGTACGCAGTTCTGCCCCGCAGATGAGATCCCACGCGTCAGCTCTGCTATTTTCCGGCGGCTGGCCGAGCAGAATTTCTTCCAAAGCCTTTCCTTCGACGATTTTGTAGACGCCTTCGTTGATTTTTACATCCGCACCAACGAGCTTCACCCGTTCCGCGAGGGCAATGGGCGGACACAGCGCGTCTTTCTGGCGCAGCTCGCACAGCACGCTGGGTATCAGTTGGATTTTTCCTGCATCGACCCCGACGAGCTGATGGTCGCCACCATCTGGTCGGCGCAGGGCGTGGATACTATGCTGCACCAGCTTTTCCGTGAAATGCTTTCGCCTTTGGCAGATTAACCCACGATTCTTTCCCCATCCAGCACCGCCTGCCGGAGGACATCCCCCTCATACACCAGCTTGAGGGAGAACCACGGATGTTCCTCGTTGAGCAGCTTGAAGAAGATTTTATCGCCCTCCCAGATGGGCAGCTGCTCCACTTTCTCCTTCGGCACCCATTCCAGCACGCCTTCCCGGCAGGCATCGCCCTGTATCATCTCGCCCGTCCACCCGTCGGCAGTGTAGAGGTGGATGAACTCGGTCATATTGCCCCAGATGAAGGTCAGCAGGCCCCGGCTGCGCCAGTGGGTCAGCGTCAGGCCCGTCTCTTCTTTCACCTCCCGGAGAAGGCAGTCCTCCGGGCTCTCGAACCGCTCGAATTTTCCGCCGACGCCCACCCATTTGTCGTGGTTGTAGTCGTCCTCCTTCTTCACGCGGTGGAGCATCAGGTAGGCGTCGTCCCGCTCCAGATAGCACAGCGTCGTGCTGAAGATCGGGTATTCCGGATTCATAAAGGCCCCAAGGTTCATCATACTTTCCCTTTCTTTTAACAGCAAAGCGCCCCGCAGATGACCCCTGCGGGGCGCTGGTTTTATGCGTTTATGCCTTGCGGCCTGCGCGGCCCTTGCCCGCATTGTTCAGTTTACGGACGAGATCGTTCTGATGTTTGCGCTGGGAGGGCGTCGGCTCCGGATCATGGGCCTCTTCGGCCTTGGCCCGGGTCTGCTGGATGGTGGAGTCCACACGCTCAAGGTTCCACTCCTGATTGCCGCCCGAGACGAAATTCCAGATCTGAGCCTGCGCACCGTTGGAGGTGTTCATGCCCACAAGGTCGATGTACTTGTCGGCCAGCACGTTGCGGATGCGGGTCCGGCCATTGCGGGTAGGCTCGAGCGCCCAGCACTGGCTCAGTCCGCTGGTGCGGCCCCACTGATGGAGCCAGGTGCCTTCCACCACGCCGCCGAGGGCAAGGTCCATCATTTTGCCGGTAAAACGGTTCTGGATGCGCCAGCGTCCTTCGCCTGCATCCACGAATTTCCACTGCTGCCACGGATGACCTGCGTAGTCCCACAGACGGATCGCAGCGCCGTTCTCCGTGTTGAAGTTCTTTACTTCCAGCACCTTTCCATTGGGGGCCTTGATGAGGTAAAATTCATTTTCTGATAATACGACCTGCGATGCCTTTGCCATAACTGCGTTCTCCTTTCAGCGTAGACTTTTGATGCTCTTATTATAACGCATTTTGGTTTGGGCAGCAAGAATAGTTTTCCATAATTTTTGCGAATTTCTTTATGCATTCTGCTCGTTTTGCTGAGATTTCCTCACTTTACCCTCCGGCCCAAATTCCACCGCCGGAGCACACTTGTATACATCTCAAAAACGACCCCACAGCTGTCGTTTTCCACCCTGTTTTTGCTCCAAGAACAGCACCCCTGTTTTCGGCCCGTTTCAGCTTCAAAACGGGTCGAACTGTCCCTGCCGCAAGGCCAATTCAGTGCAGTGACTTCAGTTTTATAAATCAAAACTCGCTTCGGCGCTTTACTTTAATGATAGATATTGCATTTCAGAAAGAGCTTTAATTTGTTTCACGTTTTTTGCTATTGACTTTATTTCAAAACCGGTGTATAGTAAGCTTGCAGGGAGCGGAAAGCGCCCCCGTAACAACGAGCTTCAGGCTCCGCATACTGCGGGCCTGTGAGAAAAATATAGGAGGTTTGACTATGTATTACTACATTCTGGGCTGCGGTATCGCTTGTTTGGTCCTGTTCGGCATCTACAGCATGGAGACGGTATGCGTCAAGCCGGCTGAGATGGTTGGCAAGGTCCTGCTGTGGCCTGTCACCCTGATGGAAGCAGTTGTCCGTTACAGCTCCACTCATCACAACTTCAAGGCTGCGCTGTAAAACGCATCACGTCTGAGGACGTCGAAAAAGCCATCAAGGCTGCCGTACTCTTTGCGGGTACGGTAGCCTTTTTGCTTTACACCCGGGGGCCGGATGTGGTACACTGTATATTGTAAAGCGATTTCCCGCCGAACTTTATCATGCGCAGTTCCGCGCTATTTTTCAGGAGGACTATGAAACCCGATTACAAGCTGGTCGCCAAGGCCAAATACATCCACATGACCGCCGACCTTGCCAGCGAGGTCTGGCACGAGGTCTACAAACGCTATTTCCCCGCAAAGCAGCTGGACGCTCTCATCGAGAACTTGCAGAGCGCCGACTCTATTGAAGAGGACATCGACAACGATGTGAACTACTTCCTCGTCTTCCTCGGCAGCAGCCTCATCGGCTACTTCGCATGGAAGATGGAGAACACTTCGCTCCATCTGCTCCACCTCTACCTCAAGCCCGAATACCGCGGCAAGGCCATCGGCCGGGACATCGTGGCGTCCTGCGAGCGTCTGGCCCGGGGCGAAGGCCGGGGCCGCGTCTGGTGCGGCGTCAACGCCAAGGCCCTGCCGGTGCAGCAGTTCTTTAAGGCCCGGGGCTACCGTTCCCTCGGCCCTGCCGAGAGTGAAGGCGGCATCGAGCGCAACGAGCTGATTTTTGAACGGATGTTGTAAATTTCCTGCAAAGGCCATTGCTTTTTCTTCTCATTTGTACTACACTAAAGTAGTGTATTGAAGTACCCGTTTGCGGGTCCAACATCATTGAATGACCGGGGAGGAACTGTATATGGCAAAGGACCATCCGACCGGAAAATCCGGCCTGTATGCCGCTTTTCTGGAGCTTGAGACGCCCGAGGAGTGCTACCGCTTCTTGCAGGATGTATGCAGCTACGCAGAGCTGAGCGCGATGGAGCAGCGCTACAACATCGCCGAAAAGCTCATGCGCAAGCAGAGCTACACCAGCATCATGGGCAACATCGGCGCATCCAGCGCCATCATCAGCCGCGTGAGCCGTGTGCTGGGCCGGGATGACAGCGTCCTGCGCCGCATTCTGGAAAAGAACGGCGTCTCCGCTGACACCGAAGACTGAATTTCTACTGACCGCTGGCGCACTGCGGGCCGGGGATGCCCCGCCTGCGGTGCGCTTTTTCTTTGATTTATAAAAGGAGTATCTGATTATGAGCAAAGCTGTTCTGTTTTTTGCCGACGGCACCGAGGAGTGCGAGGCCCTGCTGGTGGCCGACCTTCTCCGCCGCGCCAGGGTCGAAGTCATCATTGCGTCCGCCATGGGCCGCCGCGCCCTCGTCAGCAGCCACGGCATCCACCTGAACGCCGACGCGCTGGCCGAGGATGTGGATTACAGCGACGTAGACATGGTTATCCTGCCCGGCGGCATCCCGGGTACGCCCAACCTCGCCGAGAACAAGACCGTCACCGACACCTGCGTTTCTTTTGCCAAGGCAGGCAAGAAGGTCGCCGCCATCTGCGCCGCGCCCAGCGTCCTCGCCAGCCTCGGCCTGCTGGAAGGCAGGAACGCCACCGCCCACGCCGGATTTCAGGACAAGCTGGCCGGTGCCATCGTCCACGATGAGGAAGTCGTCGTAGACGGCAACATCACCACCAGCTACGGCCTCGGCGGCGCCATCCCGTTTGCCCTCGAGCTGGTGCGCCAGCTGGCCGGCCCCGCCGAAGCCGACCGCATCCAGAAGGCTATCGCGTATCGACACTGAGAAGGAGGCTTTTCTATGCGTTTCATCACCTGCCGTCTGCCCGACGGCGTGGAAGACCCGGCCATCCTCTCTGCCGATGGCCGTCAGGTCTGGCCCCTGAGCTGGCTGGGCCTTTCTTACGAGACATTGTCCGACGCCATCCCGTTCCTGACCCCGCAGGTGCGGGCCGGGCTTTCGCTGGCCATCGCAGGCATCCCGGCGCTGCCTATTGAGGCCGTCACGCCGGAAAGCCCCATCCCGTCTCCGGCGCAGGACGTCATCTGTCTGGGCATCAACTACATGGCCCACTCCGACGAGGCCGAGAAATACTCTGCCGACGCTTTTGCTACCAAACATCAGGACGCCATCTACTTTTCCAAGCGGGTCACCCGGGCCGTGCCGGACGGCGGCTTCATCGAGGCCCATACCGACCTCGTGAAAAAACTGGACTACGAGTGTGAACTGGCCGTCGTTCTGGGAAAGGACGCAAAGGATGTTCCCGCAGGGCAGACGAAAGACTACGTCTTCGGCTACACCATCCTGAACGATGTCTCCGCACGGGATGTCCAGACCGCCCACAAGCAGTGGTATTTCGGCAAGAGCCTCGATGGCTTCACTCCCATCGGCCCCTGCATCGTCACGGCGGACGAGTTCGACACCTACCCGCCCAAGCTCCCCATCCGGTGCTTCGTCAACGGCGAAAAGCGGCAGGACTCCAACACCGGCCTGCAGATTTTTGACATTGACCATGTCATTGCCGAGCTTTCGCAGGGCATGACCCTCAAGGCCGGCACCATCATCGCCACCGGCACCCCGGCGGGCGTCGGCATGGGCATGGAGCCGCCCTGCTTCCTTAAACCGGGCGACGAAGTTCGCTGCGAGATCGAGGGCATCGGCACCCTGACGAACACAGTCCGCTGAGCAAGTCTTATTCCGTTTTGTATTATCTCGCTTGATTTCTACTCATTCGATGTGTTTTTGCATAAGACGGCTCTTTGTTCACAAATAATTCATATTAAATTCATATTCCGTTCATGCATCTTCGGTATATGTATGGCATCAAAGGCGCGGTGCGCGCCCAGAAGCTGTCTTCATAAAGCAGGGTGCGCCGAATGACGCGAATGTTTGCCCGCAGGTAAGGCGATTTTCCACAGCAATCCTGACGGATTGCAAGGGAAAGCAACGCAGACTGCGAGCAAACAGGCCGTTCAGGCGGTGTGCAATGCTTATGAAAACAGCTTCTAAGAGTCCCTGACAGCACACTCCATATCGCCGCTCTCCCGGGCGGCTGAGGAAAGGAATCGGAAGAATATGAAAATTGGTTTTTGGGAACTCGTGGTCATCGTGGTCATCGCGTTCGTCTTCATCGGCCCCGACCAGCTGCCCGTCTACGCAAAGAAGCTGGGCAAGATGCTGCGCGAGCTGAAGAAGTACACCGGCGCTGCCTCCGAGGAGATCCAGAAGAACGTCGTGGAGCCTCTGAACGAGATCCAGGCCCCCCTCAAGGAAGCCGTTGCCCCCCTGACCGACATCAAGAAGGACATCGACAACAGCGTGAAGGATGTCACCAAGAGCTTCACCGGCATCGGCAAGACCAGCAAGGAAGAGGCCGCCAAGGCCGAGCAGGCTGAGGAAGTCACCGAGCTGGAAGAAGTCGAGGAGCTGCCCGAGGAGACTCCTGCTGAGGCACCCGCAGCCGAAGCTCCCAAGGCAGAGGAGACCCCTGCTGCTGAGCCTGTGAAGGCCGAGGAAAAGACCGACGCCCCCGCAGAGGCAGCACCCGTGGCCGAAGAAGCCGCCCCCGCTGCCGAAGCCGCACCTGCCGAAGAGGCAAAGGCTTAATCCCCCCACCGATGCACCCGCGCCCGCGGTTGCCTTATACATTGTAATCAGCCCGCCTCGCGGCGCGGCAAAGTAAAAAGGAGATCATTATTATGCGTATTGGTACTAACGAGCTGCTTATCATCCTGGTCGTCGTCCTGCTCATCTTTGGACCCAAGAACCTGCCGAAGCTGGGCAAGATGTTCGGCAAGACCATGAACAACTTCAAGAAGGGCATGGAGGAGTCCGAAGAGGAGGACGCGACCACTGCCAAGGCCGAGACCAAGACTGAGAAGAAGGACGACGAGGAGTAATCTGTGGCTACGAACGTAAAGCGCAAAAAGAAAGCCGAAGTCATGCCTGACGACGGCAACATGACGCTGACGGGCCACCTGAAAGAGCTGCGCAACCGGCTGATCGTCTGCGCCGTGGTGTTCGTGGCGGCGGTCGTGGTCACACTGGCTTACGCCGACCGCCTCATCGACCTGCTGACCGCCATGGGCCAGGGTTTCTACACCTTCGTGTCCATCGCCCCGCAGGAAAAGCTGATGCAGTATTTCCGCGTCTCCCTGCTGGCGGCTGTGGTCGTCACAGTGCCTGTGGCGCTGTATCAGGTGTACGCCTTTGCAAAGCCCGGCCTGAAAAAGAGCGAGACGTTCTTCCTCAAGCTGGTCATCCTGCTGGGTCTGGCCCTCTTTGTGGTGGGCGTGATGTTCGCCTACAAGCTCATGATGCCCTTCATGCTCCGGTTCCTCAGCACCGGCATCGAGGGCGCCGACTACATCCAGACCACTACCAGTATCGAGAGCTATGTCAGCCTCTGCCTGACCATGTTCATCATCTTTGGCTGTGTGTTTGAGATGCCTCTGGTCACCATCATCCTCTCCAAGATGGGCATCGCCAACCCCGAGATCTTGAAAAAGGGCCGGGGCGTTGCCATCGTGCTCATCTTCTTCATCGCAGCTGTCGTCACCCCGCCGGACATCGTGTCCCAGTGCATGGTAGCTATCCCGATGGTGCTGCTCTACTTTGTCAGCATCTTCCTGAGCGGCATCTTCTACAAGCCCCGCTCTGAAGACGGCGACGAAGAGGACACGGAAGAGGAAGACGAGGACTAAGGCTTTTTCATCCGTCACGAAAGCGCACTCTGCTGCTTGCAGGGTGCGCTTTTTTGCGGCCTGTTTTATGCTATTCTGCCAAAAAGGCGGTGTTATTTCCGTCTGATTGCATAAAAACCGGCCCGCCCCCTGCTCTTTTGGCCCGGAGTATGTTATACTGATGTCAAATGATAACCGGCGGGCGACCGCCGCAGAAAAAAGGGGTAAATGAGTTATGAAAGAATACGCATTCGGCATCGACCTCGGCGGCACGACCGCCAAGGTCGGCCTGTTCACCACCTCGGGCGCTCTGCTGGAAAAGTGGGAAGTCCCCACCGATACCTCCAACGCCGGTGAGCACATCCTCGAGAATCTGGCCGACGCCATCCACGCCAAGATGGCCGAGAAGGAGATCACCTCCGAGCAGGTGGAGGGCGTCGGCATCGGCGTCCCCGGCCCCGTGCTGGACAGCCGCGTCGTCCCCATCATCTGCGCCAACCTTGGCGGCTGGGGCGAACGGAACGTCTCGGCCCAGCTGTCCGGCCTGCTGGACGGCATGAAGGTGCTGGTAGGCAACGACGCCAACGTGGCTGCTCTGGGTGAGATCTGGATGGGTACCGCCAAGGGCTGCCGCAGCGCAGTCATGGTCACGCTGGGTACCGGCGTCGGCGGCGGCGTCATCGTCAACGGCAAAGTCATCGACGGCGCACACGGTGCCGGCGGCGAGATCGGCCACATCACCGTCAACCGTCACGAGACGGCCACCTGCGGCTGCGGCAAGCACGGCTGCCTCGAGCAGTATTCCAGCGCCACCGGCGTTGTCCGCTGCATGAAGAAGCTGCTGGACGAGAACCCCGACGCAGACTGCGTCCTGCGCGGCAAGGATTTTGAGGCCAAGGACGTCTTTGATGCCGCCCGCAGTGGCGACGCCCTCGCTGCCCGCGAGGTGGACGAGATGACCGACACCCTCGGCATGGCTCTGGCCTCCATTGCCAGCACCACCGACCCCGAGATGTTCCTCATCGGCGGCGGTGTGGCCCGCGCAGGCGATGTCCTCTTCGACCCGCTGGTGGAGCACTTCAAGACCTACGCCTTCAAGTCCTGCCGCGAGACGCCCATCAAGGCTGCAAGCCTCGGCAACGACGCCGGTATTTACGGCGCCGTGCGGCTCATTGTCGGAGAATAAGAGAGAGTATAACAAAAGAGGCACTGCCGCTGGCAGTGCCTCTTTTGTTATATTTGTTCTTTTTACAACGTATCTTCCCCGGGCAGCTGATTCCACAGGCGGTAGTAGACGCCCTTTTTCGCCAGCAGCTCGTCGTGAGTGCCGGACTCCTCGATACCCTCTGCGCCCAGCACAAGGATACGGTCGTAGTCCTTGATGGTGGTCAGTCGGTGGGCGATGGTCAGGGTCGTGCGGCCATGGGCCAGCTTTTCGAGGCTCTGGCCCACAAGGATCTCGCTCTCGTTGTCGAGGGCGCTGGTGGCCTCGTCCAGAATGAGGATGGGCGGGTTCTTCAGGAAGACCCGCGCGATCGCAATGCGCTGCTTCTGACCGCCCGAGAGCTTGACACCGCGCTCACCCACATAGGTATCAAAACCGTCCTTCAAGGCGCTGATAAAGCGCTCTGCGCCCGCCAGACGGGCCGCTTCGATAATTTCCTCCCGGGTCGCGCCGGGCTTGCCGTAGGCGATGTTATCCGCCACCGAACCGCTGAACAGATAGACGTCCTGCTGGACGATGCCGATGTCCTCCCGCAGGCTCTTGAGGGTGACGTGCTGGATGTCCTGCCCGTCGATGAGGATACGGCCTCCCGTCACCTCGTAGAAGCGGGGGATGAGGTTGCAGAGCGTCGTCTTGCCGCCGCCGGACGGGCCGACCAGCGCCAGACGCTCACCGGCCTTGATGTCAAGGCTGACATGGTGGAGCACCTTGTTGTGGTCGTCGGGGTACTCGAAGCTGACGTCCTCGAAGCGGATGGCACCCGGACCGGGCTGCAGAGGCTTTGCGTCCTCGGCATCCTTGATGGTCACGGGGGTATCCATGATCTCCGCAAAGCGCTCGATGCCGGTCATGCCGCGCTGGAACTGCTCGGCGAACTCGACGATGCGGCGGATGGTGGCGATGAGGGTGGTGACGTAGAGCATATAGGCCACCATGTCACCGGCGGTTATCTTGCCGTACACCAGCGACAGACCGCCCGCAAGGATGACCACCAGATACATCAGGCCGTCGAAGAGGCGGGTGGAGGTGTTGAACGCAGCCATGGCGTAGTAGCCCAGCGTCTTGATGTGCTCGAAATCCTTGTTGCCCCTGGCGAATTTCTCGCGCTCTTCGTCCTCGGCGGCGAAGGCCTTCACCACACCCTGACCCAGCAGGCTGTCCTCGATGGTGGCATTCAGCTCACCGATCTGGACGCGCTGCTGGCGGAACCGGGCGCGCAGGCGCTGGTTCAGCTTGACGGACACGACGCCCATCAGCGGCACGCAGGCGAACACGGCCAGCGTCAGCGGCACACTGGCCTGACACAGGATGAGGAAGGATGCCAGGATCTTGATGCCCGCGATGAAAAATTCCTCGGGGCAGTGGTGGGCGAACTCGGTCACGTCGAACAGGTCATTGGTGATGCGGCCCATGATGGTGCCGACCTTGGTGTTGTTGTAGTAGGTGTGGTCGAGCAGCAGCAGATGGTCAAAGGCATCCCGGCGCATGTCCGTCTCGATGTGCACGCCCATGATGTGGCCGATGCCGGACATGAAATACTGGGCGGCACCGTCAATGATGCGGAGCACGAAATAGAGCCCGGCCAGCTTGAGCACGATGCCCACCGTCAGGGTGATGCCCACGCCCATGGCGGAGTTGGTGATGGTGCTCATGATCTTGGGCAGGATGATGTCGCACAGGGTGGTCATCGCCGCACAGAACAGGTCGATGAACAGGGTCTTTTTGTATTTTGCCAGATAGGGCAGAAAGCGCCGGATGAGGGCGCCGCTGCTGGTGTGCCGCACTGCGGGGTCGTTGACTTTTTGCATGATTCCTCCAATTTTAAATTTCTGGGTTCAAACCTCTCCGTCACGCCTGCGGCGTGCCACTGCCCGGGTTGCGGCTCCCAGCATCTGCTTCGGCCCTTGGTGCGGGCCTCGCATCCTGCTGGCCGCGGCCCCAACAGCGACTCCCTGTTTCCGCCGCTGGCGGCGGTCGTCGTTGTTGCTCCTAACGAGGGGAGGCTTTGGCAGCCGGGTGAAGCTTGCTGGATACGCCAGAGGCTCCCCTACTAGGGGAGCTGGCGGGCGCAAGCCCGACTGAGAGGTTACTTCTTCGAATAATCCCGTTCTCCGTAGATAGCCGTACCAATGCGCACGAGGGTCGCACCTTCGCGGATGGCGTTCTCAAAGTCGCCGCTCATGCCCATGGAGAGGGTCTCCATCTTCACGTTCTGGTACCCCCGCTCCCCGGCCTGCACGAACAGCTTGTACACCTGGGCCAGATACCGGCGGTTCTGGGCGTCGTCGTCGTTGACGGGCGGGATGGCCATCAGACCCTTGACCCGGATGTGCTCTTCTGCGGCGGCAGCGTCCAGCAGGGGCCAGAGCTGTTCCGGCGAGACGCCCGACTTCGACTCCTCGCCGCCGATGTTCACTTCCAGCAGGACGTCCTGCACGATGCCGGCCTTGGCGGCTTCCTTTTCGATCGCGGCCAGCAGATGCTCGCTGTCCACGCTCTGGATGAGGCTTGCGCGGCCCAGCACCTTCTTGATTTTGTTGGTCTGCAAATGGCCGATGAAGTGACTGGGCTTGCCGCAGTAAGCACCGGCGTCGTAGTTGGCGCAAAGCTCCTGCACATGGTTCTCGCCGAACACATCGATGGCAAGGGCCGCGCTGGCGGCGACGGTGTCCGCGGTGCGGGTCTTGCAGGCCGCGCAGAGCTGCACTTCGGCAGGATCGCGGCCTGCTTCCCGGGCCGCTGCGGCCATCTTTTCGCGGATGGCCTCCACAGCCTCCCGCATCTCTTCCAGATTCTTTTCTGCCATAGAGCTCAGTCCTCCTCGGTATATTTTGCGCGCTCGCCGCCGATGAGCTTCGGGCGGGTGCGGGCGCAGAGAATGTTTGCCTCGCCGATCTTCGAAAAGCTCAGCCGCACCGGCACAGCCACCCGGCGCAGATGCATTCCGATGAGGGTGCCTCCGATGTCGATGCCTGCGTGGGCGCGGATCTCCTCCACCGCGATGGGGTCTTTGAACTGCTTCCAGCAGGTGGTGGCCCAGCTGCCGCCCGCATGGGGACGCGGCACGACGCAGACTTCCTCCCAGCCGTATTTCTCAGCGGCTTCCCGCTCAATAATGATTGCACGGTTGAGGTGCTCACAGCACTGTGCGGCCAGCCAGATGCCGTTTTCGGCCAGCACCGGTGCGACGCCGGCGTAGACAGCCTGTGCAGCCTCAAGGCTCGAGTCCTTGCCGATGTGGCCGCCGACGATCTCGCTGGACGAGCAGCCCACCACAAAGACATCGCCCTTTTTCAGCTTTGCCTGGGCCAGCAGCTCCGTCACAGCCTGCCGCGCTTCGGTCTCGATTTGCTTTTTGAACTCTTCCGTCATAAAAAACACCTCGTTTTATACTCTTGCAGACAGCAGGCTGGCAGAGCCTGCCGCGCCGAAATACACTTTGCTTCCCGCCGGGCACACCGCCGTGCAGCCGTCCAGCTCTCTGCCTGAGAATGTCTGCTTCCAGCTTCCGTCGGCGGTGTCCACAGCCTCGGCGCAGGGGGCGTCCGCAGGCAGCTTGAACAGCTTCTTCTGGATGTTCTCACCGGCCCGCAGGGCGATGCCCCGCAGAAGGGTGCTGTCCGCGTGCTTTTCCAGCCAGCCGCTGCGGGTCCAGCGGTAGCTGATATAGAGAGTGCCGTCCTCGTCCAGCGCCAATGCGCCGGGGTATCCCGGCAGGCCGGACACAAAGCTCCCGCAGTTTTTGCCGCCGGCGGTCAGCTCCCGGGCGTCGGCGTCCACACTCCAGATGCAGCGATTCCCGAGGTCAGAAACGTACAGCGTTCGGTCATCCTCCGAGAGGGCCAGACCAGCCGCACCGGCCACGCCGCCCAGCACCTGTTCCACTGTCCGGGCCGACGGGTCATACACATAGACACAGCCCGTGCCGGTGTGGGCGATGAGCTCGGTGCGGAGAGCGCTTTCCAGCCCGTTTTTCGCAGCGGCTTCGGTGGACACGGCGAAATAGACCTTCCCGTCCGGGCCGGTCTCCACCGCCGACAGCACACCCAGCGGTGCACCGTCGATTTGGGTCACCACCTGTTCCACTGAGGTTCCCCAGCTGTCATGCCGGGCGCGGCAGAGCGCCCCGCCGGAGGACGTCACCACCGTCAGCCACAAGTCGCCGTCGGCGTCGAAGGCAAAGCTCGTCAGCTCGCCCTCCACCGACAGGATGGCCGCATAATGTCCGCCGTCGGTGCGGACAAGGTCGCTCTGACGCTTTTTCATGGCCGCACCGTTGTAGGCAGCAGCGTAGACAAGGCCGTCCTGGGTACGGACGCAGTCCACGCCCAGATAGCCGCCCAGCTTCCAGCCGCCCTTGCTGTCGGCGGAGAGGGCCGTCTGCGCGGCACCGGTGTCCTGCCGCACATCCGGGGCGGTGTAGGCTTTGGGAGGGGCCTCAATGGGCCGGAGCACCAGCGC
>ERZ1034730.291-NODE-291-length-20331-cov-17.675182_pt1 | contig 20331 bp, 19 predicted proteins | sample MGYA00520650_ERZ1034730 | MGnify/ENA primary metagenome ERZ1034730 (study PRJEB33766, sample SAMN09781702) | gut metagenome | biome: gut microbiome | host: Homo sapiens | place: Madagascar | study: EMG produced TPA metagenomics assembly of the PRJNA485056 data... | reverse complement strand
TTTAAAGACATTTTACTACAAAAGATTCAAATCTATTTTTCCAATGTTTTGGTTGGCCTATTTTTTTGCTTTTTTATATTATTTCTTTATAAATAAAAGTATTCCTGCAGGTATTCCTAAAAGGAATTTTTTGTTAACCATTTTTGGATTTGATGGTTATTTGTCTAGTTTAGGAGTACATGTACCAAATTTTTATATTTTGGGCGAATGGTTTTTAGGAGCTATTATATTATTGTATTTGATTTTTCCACTATTAAGGATAGGTGTAAAAAAATATCCGGTGTTAAGTGCGCTTATTGTTGGAATTATATATATAGTATGTTCTTCTATATGCAGTGGTGGGTTAACGAAAAGTTGCATTATTTTTAATCGTATACCGGAAATGATTTTTGGAATGTATTTTATAGAATATTATAATAAAGTAAATGTTAAGGTTGCTATTATTAGTTTATTGATATGTATTATTAACTCTTTTGTTGATTTTCCATTTAACTCGACTATTCAGACTACGTATGTGGGAATAGCAGCTTTTATGTTATTGGTATATATATCAACTCATTTAAATAATTCTATGCTAATTAAATTTTGCGAAAAAATAAGTAAGTATTCATATGCTGTTTTTCTTGTACATCATATTTTGATTCAAGAAATAACAAAATCGTATGATATGAGTACGATTTCAAGAACTAACAGTTATGTGTTATTTATATTATGTTGTGTAGTAATAGGATTTTTTGCTAAAATACTGTTTAGTATAGATTATTATATAAGTAAGGAGATTACAAAATGACAAAAATGACAAAAAGAGCATTTTCCCTATTGTTGACACTAACGTTATTAATAACAATATTGCCATACAATGTTTGGGCGGATGAACAGCAAAAAAGTGATTCGAGACAAAATGAAAATAACGTAACATTAAGTTACATGGTTGTAGATAAACCTAAAATTGAAAAAAACGATACACAAAATATTGTTGTGGGCTACACAATTAGTGGCAATCTACAAATAAATAATGCAGTAATGTATTATACAAATAAAGAGTCAGGCGAAGAATATGAAGTTAATGCAGTTTATATTGATAACGAAGTTGCAAAATTTACATATGATATAGATGTAAATAATAGTGGTGAATATAGTGTATCTAGGTTGATATTTTTTTATGGTGATAACAGTCAGGAAATTTTGATGTCGGATACTGGAATTGATGCAAAATATGCGGTTAATATAGATATAAATACATCACCTGATGCATATTTAACTGAAGAAGAAACTGTTGATACTGGTATTACATATGAAGCTATAGATGAGGATGGGGATAAAGTTGAGTGTAATAGCATTGAAGATGCTATCACAGTCGCTTCAGATAATAAAAATGATATAGAAACGGCGGATTATGACCAAAATGAATTGTGTCGTAGCAATGGGAATATTGTTGTTGTATTGGATCCGGGACATGGAGGAAATGATTCGGGAACAATATCAAATGTTTATGGCGTGCAAATAGTTGAGAGAGATATTAATCTCAAAATTGCACAGTATTGTAAATCGGAATTAGAAACATATGCAGGTGTAACTGTATACATGACTAGAAATGATAATACAAGCCCGAATACGGATAGGGAGCAGAGAGCAAAGTTTGCAGCCGAAAAAGGTGCAAATGTTTTGGTAAGTATACATATTAATTCTAATGGAAAGGGATATACAAGTGCTCATGGAGCTGAGATTTATTATCCTAATTCTAATTATAATTCAACTGTAAGTGGTCAAGGACAGAATTTGAGTGCGGTTATTTTAAAGCAGTTAACAGCTTTAGGATTAGCTGATAGAGGAATAAAAATCAAAAACTCAGGTTCAGATAAAAAAAATCCTCCAGAATATTATCCAGATGGTTCTCTTGCCGATTATCTGGGTATAAACAAATATGCTAAGTTGTATGGTTATCCAGGAATACTTATTGAACATGCTTATGCTAATAATGTGTCGGATGCTGCTAATTACTTGACGACGGATGCACAATTGCAGAGATTAGGTGTTGCTGATGCAACAGGCATTGCACAATATTTTGGTTTACAAAAGAAGAAAAATGTGTCTCTATATGGTATATGTAAACAGGAAACTGTTGAAGGAATTTCAGCAGCACTTTCATATTCTTCGGATGATTCAAATATAAAATTTCGTTGGATGGAATATAACGTAGATAAAGGACAATGGAAAATTCTTGATGACTGGAGTAGTAATTCTTCGGTATTTTGGAAGCCACAAAAGGGAAATTATTGGTTGAGTGTTGATACGTTGACTAGTGATGGTGTAAAGCAGAATTTTACTTTGGTCTATACATCAAACCATGACTATACAGGAAAATATGGTGTTACTATTTCAGGATTGTATTGTGAAGAAAAAAATGATGGAATTCATGCTGGTGCAGTTCATTTGACAAATGATCCTAATACAAAATATAGATGGTTAGTGTATGATTTGTATAGAAAAAACTGGAGAGTAATATCTGATTGGAAATCTAGTGAATGGGTTACATGGAAACCTGAACAGGGAGATTATTGGTTAAGAGCTGAAGCTGTGACAAGTGATGGCATAGAAGATGATTATACATTGACATATACCGTAAAGAATGATTATACTGGAATTAAGTTATATGGAATATATGCTCTTAGCGGTTCTAAGGATGTGGCAGCAGCATTGTCATATTCAAGCTCAAATAAAGATATAGAGTTTAGATGGATGTTGTATGATATGACGTCTGGGCAGTGGGAGATACTTAAAGATTGGGGACGTGATACTTCTCTTAAATTTTTACCAAAATTAAGGACATATTGGCTTAGTGTAGATGTAAGATCGAAAGAGGGCGCTGTAAAGAATTGTACTATTACATATACTTCATCAATTGATTATACGGTTAATTATATTAACTTAAATGGAATATATTGTTCGTATAGCAAATACGGACTCAGTGCAGGTGCTGTGCATCAAACTAATGATGATAATGTTAGATACAGATGGCTTTATTACAATGTCGATAATGGCAACTGGTATATGCTTACAAATTGGCAGAAGAGCGAGTGGCTAAACTGGGTACCAAATGCAGGTCACTATTGGCTGCGAGTGGAAGCAAGATTAAGTAATGGAAAAGAATACAATAGTACTATTGCGTATAATGTTGATAAATATGCTATTATGGGAAATTCAGACACGTCGATTTCCCAAATGGTAAGATATTTTAATGCTAAGGCTAAGTATCCGTCTTATTATAGCAATACTGATGCGCCTACAATAGAGAAGTTCTGTCAGATTTATTTTGAAGAATGTAATACAGAGGGCGTTAAGGCTGAGGTGGCTTTTTGCCAATGCATGAAGGAAACAAATTTCCTTAAATTTACTGGAGATGTGAATATTTCACAATTTAACTTTGCTGGAATTGGAGCAACAGGCAATGGAAATAAGGGGAATTGTTTTGAAAATGTAAGAACTGGTATAAGAGCACAGATTCAGCATTTGAAAGCCTATGGTTCAAAACAAAAACTAGTAAATGCTTGTGTTGATCCAAGATATAATCTAATGTCAAATAAAGGCTGCGCAGTGTATGTAGAATGGCTGGGAATGCATGAGAATCCTCAAGGAATTGGGTGGGCATCTTCATATGATTATGGATATAGTATTCGAAGAGATTATATGAATGTATTGTTTAGATATTAATATAAATGATTTAGTTTAATATATTAACGCATAGTCATATGACTATGCGTTAATTAGGAGTAATAATAAAGTATAAGTGCATAAATTATAGGTAAAAATATGAATAAGAGAAAAATAATCAACAGTGTGATAGATATTATTTTTGTGGTATGTATTGGAATAATTTATTTTGAATGGGCATCACACTTGATGCAAAGCTGGGCTCCCGATGAAGGAATGAGAGAGGACGTTGTCTATTGGATAGCTAAAAACGGGCGGTTGCCTATAGGCGATGAGAAGGAACTTATAAATCCAATTTGGGGTTTTTCATATGCGTTTTTACCATATCTTCCATCTATTATAGGAGCTTTTTATGTAAAGATAATTGGTATTTTTACAAGTAGTGAAATTGCTATTTTTTTAGCACCACGTATGGTGAGTGTTTTTGCGGGGATGATAACAGGGGGATTTGCATTAAAAATAGGTAAACGATTTTTTGATAATAGATTATCAGATTATTTATTTGCCAGTTTTATTTGTTTATTACCACAATTTGTTTTTATTTGTTCTTATTTTAACAATGATAGTTTTTCTGTAATGACAACAGTAATTATGTTGTATTTTTGGATATGTGGTATGCAGGATGGTTGGAATAAAAAAAATACAATTGGGCTTGGAGTAGGTATAGGAATGTGCGCGTTGACATATTATAACGCATATGGTTATATATTATGTAGCATTGTGTTTTATGTTGGCAGTTGGATACATAAGGAGAAAAAAATTGAATGGTCTAAATTTTGGAAATTCGGTCTTATTATTGCAGGTGTTGCTATAATGCTTGCCGGGTGGTACTTTATTCGTAATGGTATTATTTATAATGGCGATTTTCTTGGTATTCAGGCAACAAGAAAGTGTGGAGAAGTTAATGCAATGGAACAATACAAGCCGTCCAATCGAACAAATATGTATAATCAGGGAAAAACAATTTGGGATATGTTGACAGATGGCTACTGGGTAAAAATGTTGTATAGTAGCTTTATTGGTTGTTTTAGTTTTATGAGTGTTTTAATATCGGATTGGTATATTCATAGATATTATGCTATACTACTGTTAGGTGGAATTATAGGATTAATAATTATGCTGGTGAATAAGAAAACAAGGTTACTATGTATTACACTTGTTTTTACTATGATAATACCTATAGTACTTACAATATATAATTCGTATTCAGCAGATTATCAACCCCAGGGAAGGTATGTTATGTCTGCTTTGCCGGGACTTGGCTTTTTTTCTGCGTATGGATATGACGTGATATCAAAAAAAATCCCAAAATGGCTTGGCTATATATTAATTATATTATTGGGATTGATATGGATACATTTATTACATGGGGTATATAGGGATTATATTCATGTATATTGTTGGTGTGATGATATTAAACAGATTTTAAAATAAAAGGAGATATTCATGATTAATTTTAATGTACCACCGTTTATCGGAACGGAGATGGATTATATCAAAAAAGCAGTAGAAAACAAAAAAATTTGTGGAGATGGAGAGTTTACCAAAAAGTGCAATGCATGGCTTGAGGAAAAGACTGGAACAGCTAAAGCACTTCTCACAACATCATGTACACATGCTACTGAGATGGCTGCCCTTTTATGTGATATTAAAGAAGGCGATGAGGTAATTATGCCATCATACACATTTGTCTCTACAGCGGATGCGTTTGTATTAAGAGGTGCAACAGTAGTTTTTGTGGATATTGATCCAAAAACTATGAACATAGATGCTAATCTTATAGAGGATGCTATTACAGAGAAGACAAAAGCTATCGTACCTGTTCATTATGCAGGTGTGTCTTGTGATATGGACAGGATTATGGAAATTGCAAAGCGTCATAATCTTATAGTAATTGAGGATGCAGCTCAGGGAATAATGAGTACTTATCATGGGAAGTCTTTAGGAACTATAGGTGATTATGGATGTTATAGTTTTCACGAGACAAAAAATTATTCTATGGGTGAAGGTGGAGCTATCTTAATAAAGGATAAGGGGAAGGCTGAAGAAGCTGAAATCCTTAGAGAAAAGGGAACAAACCGAAGTAAATTCTTTAGAGGTCAGATAGATAAGTATACATGGGTAAATTATGGTTCATCATATTTGCCTAGTGATATGAATGCGGCATATTTATATGCACAGCTTCAGCAGGCGGATATGATTAATAATTACAGACTTAATATATGGAATACATATTATGATGGATTTGGTGAGCTGGAGAAATCAGGAAAGATTGAACTTCCATATATACCGGAAGGCTGTACTCATAATGCTCATATGTTTTATATTAAAGCAAAGGATTTGCAAGAGAGAACAGCTTTGATTAGTTTCCTAAAGGAAAATGGAATTCAGGCTGTATTTCACTATATCCCATTACATTCGGCCCCAGCAGGAAAAAAATTTGGTAGATTTCATGGGGAAGATAAATATACGACAAGAGAGAGTGAAAGACTTATGAGACTTCCTATGTATTATGGACTTAAGGATGAAGAAGTACAGTACATTATAAGCAAGGTGAAGGAATTTTATAAGTAAAATAGGTATTATTATGAAGAAAATAGTTATATTTGGTTCAACAGGAAATATTGGGGCGTATTTTACCGATTACTGTAATAATATGATAGATAAAAAGCAATATGAAGTTATTGCTGTAGGAAGAAAACATACAGATTATTACAGGAAGGCAGGGATTGAATATATAAATGTGGATTTATGTAATTCATCGGATTTTGAAAGACTGCCAATAGATGATTTGTATGCTGTTGTTAATCTTGCAGGACTTTTGCCGGCTTATATGAAAGAATATGATCCGTTTAAATATGTGGAGACTAACATCAATGGTGCACTTCGTATTTTGGAATATGCCAGAAAAAATAATGCAGATAGGGCTTTATATACTCAGACATGGGCAGAGCAGGCTGGATATTGGGGAAAAGAAGAGGTCCTTCGTCCGGAATATCCAAGAAAACTGTTGTTTACGGGTGATCATGCATTTTATGCTATTACAAAAAGTATGGTTGTAGATACAATGGAACATTACAAGCAGGAATATGGTTTGAAAAATTTTGTGTTCAGGCTTCCTAATGTGTATTTGTATCATCCGGAAAAGTATTATTATGTAGATTGTGTCAAAAAACCGATTGGTTATAGATATATGATTGATAAAGCCACAGCAGGTGATACTATTGAGATGTGGGGAAATCCGGATGCATTTAAGGATATCCTCTATATAAAAGATTTGTGTCAGATGATGTATAAAGCTCTGTTTGCACAGGTTGATGGTGGAACTTACAATGCAGGAACAGGAATAAGAACTACATTACGTGAGCAGATTGAAGGGATAGTAGATGTGTTTTCACCTAAAGAGCATATGTCAAATATTGTTGAGAAACCTGAAAAGAGTAGTTTTACAAGTTTTGTGATGGATATTGAAAATGCAAAAAAAGATTTAGGTTATAAACCGGAGTTTTCATATATAAGATATCTTGAGGATTATAAGAAGGAACAGAAACTTAATCGTTTTGCCGAGCTTTGGAGGAAATAAAAAGATGAAGAAATTAGCAATAATTGGAGCTTCATATTTACAGGAACCATTAATAGAAAAAGCAAAATCTATGGGAATCGAGACGCATGTGTTCGCATGGGCGGCAGGTGATGTGGGAGAAAAGAGTGCAGATTATTTTTATCCTATCAGTATTGTAGAGAAGGATGAAATCTTGAAAAAATGCAGAGAGATTGGTATTGACGGAATATGTACGATAGCATCAGATCTAGCGGTAATTACAGTAAATTATGTGGCAAATAATATGGGGCTTATAGCTAATTCCATGGCATGTACAGAAAAATCTACAAATAAGCATTTAATGAGAGAAGCTTTTGAAAAAAAAGGTGATCCATCTCCTAAAAGTATTTTGGTATCTACAATAGATGATTTAAAGGAAATAGAACTGAATTATCCGATAATTGTTAAACCTATAGATAGGTCAGGAAGTCGTGGAATAACGAAGTTGCATGATGTAAAAGGGCTGGCAGAGGCAATTGACGAAGCTAAAGCTCAGGGATTTGAGAAAGAAGCATTAGTGGAGGAGTTTGCTACAGGCCAGGAATATAGTATTGAGTGTGTTTCATGGAAAGGAGATCATCATTTTCTGGCAATGACACACAAGTTTACGACAGGGGCACCACATTTTATAGAGACCGGTCATATGGAACCGGCACCAATATCACAGGAACAATTGAAACAGGTAAAAAAAGTTGTCTTTCATGCTCTGGATAGTTTGGAAATCACATATGGAGCGTCGCATACAGAGTTAAAGATTGCTAAGGATGGCACAATTGCATTGATTGAAATCGGTGGTAGAATGGGTGGCGATTTTATCGGAAGCAACCTGGTGCAGCTTTCAACAGGAATTGATTTTGTGAAGGCGGTTATTGATATATCATTAGGAGAAGAACCAGACTTGGCGTTGGGAGACCATGCGGCAGCGGGGGTTAGATTTGTATTTGATCAGAAAGATGTTGATATATTAGAAAAACTCAAAAAAGAACATCCTGAATATATAGTTGATATGGATATTAAACCGGTAGGAGATCATGAAGTGGTTGATAGCTCTACAAGATATGGTTATTGCCTTATGAAAGCAAAAGAGTTGAGATATTTATATCCATACTTGCCGGATAACGGAGAGGAGTAATAATGAACAAGTCGAAACTTAAGGTACTTTTTGCATTGCATCTTATGCTGATGGTTTATTCTATGAGTGGAATATGTAGTAAAATGGCATCACAACAGCATTTTCTTAGTTTTAAATTCTGTTTGTTTTATGCTATTATTATTTTCCTCCTAGGATTTTATGCGATAGGCTGGCAGCAGATTATCAAACGACTTCCATTAACTACGGCATTTGCCAACAAAGCGGTAACCGTTGTCTGGGGAATAATATGGGGAGCTGTTTTTTTTCATGAGTCAATTACTGTTGGAAAAGTGATTGGTGCAGCATTAGTGATTTTGGGTGTCGTAATTTATGCTAGAGCTGATGAAGGAGAAGTAAATGAATAAAACTGTATTAATCTATTCCTGTGTACTTCTGGTAGGTGTGTTTGTCAGCGCGATTTCACAGGTTTTACTAAAAAAAGCTGCAATGAAACATTATGAGAATCATTTGAAAGAGTATTTGAATCCAATGGTAATTTTTGCGTATGCAATGTTTGTTGGAACTACATTTCTTTCAATAATTGCATATAGAGGGATTCCGTTATCTATGGGACCAATATTAGAGGCAACAAGTTATATTTATGTCACGGTATTTGGTGTGAAGATTTTTCATGAGAGACTTAATAAAAAGAAAATTATAGCATTATTTTTTATAGTAGGCGGAATAATAATATACTCAGTATGCGGATAAATAGGTAATTTGAAAGGACAATATATGGATATATCAGTAGTAATACCAATTTATGGTTGCAGGGCAGCCTTGGAAGAATTACATCGCAGATTAACAGATACACTTGTTGCGATGGATAAAGAATATGAAATCATTCTTGTAAATGATAATTGTCCACAGAATTCGTGGGAGGTAATACAGCAGTTATGCAAAAAAGATAAGCATGTTGTTGGAATAGAACTGTCACGTAATTTCGGACAGATTCAGGCGATAACTGCAGGATTGGATTATAGTAAAGGTGATTGGGTTGTTGTGATGGATTGTGATTTACAGGACAGACCAGAGGAAATCCCAAATCTTTATAAAAAAGCAATAGATGATCAATTAGATGCAGTATTTGCACGACGTGCAGAACGAAAAGATTCTTTTATGAAAGTTTTGGTTTCAAAGGCTTTCTACAAGATATATTCATGGGCCTCCGATGGCAACTATGACCCAGCTTTATGTAATTTTAGCATCAGTAAGCGAATAGTGGTAGATAATTATTGTAAGATGAGAGAGCTTCACAGAGCTTTTGTCATTTATGTGAAATGGATGGGATTTAGAATTGGCACATTAGATGTTCATCACGAAGAAAGGTATGAGGGAAAATCTTCATATAACTTTAAGAAGCGAATGAAGATGGCTACATCGATTCTTACATCGCAATCGGACAAGCTGATAAAGCTGACAGTTGGTCTAGGATTTGTGGTCTCTCTGTGTTCAGCACTGGTCATTATTGGTTTGATTATTCATTATTTTACTACAAGTGCCGTTACATCCGGCTGGTCTAGCATTATTGCAACAATTTGCCTGATGAGTGGACTTTTAATGATGTGCATTGGTATTGTTGGAACTTATGTGGGAAATATTTTTATGCAAGTTAAGGAAAGACCATTATATATTGTAAGAACAGTTTTAAACGAAGCTGAGGATAAATAAGATGAGAACAACGTTTGAGAATGAAAATTGTTTTTCGAGAAATGATACTTATGTTGTAAAGGAAATTGCAATAGTGGCTATGGTATTACATCATGTTTATCCGAATAGCACAGGAACTCCAATTTATATGTTGGATAATAAAGATGTTATTGGATTAGTTGCGTCATGCGGAAAGTTGTGTGTTTCTCTTTTGACCATATTTATGGAAATTTGCTTTAGTATTGTTTATTAGTATGGGTGTTTCTATGCTTATTGAAATGATGAAAGTAGGATTAAATATAAATAAATATGTAATTAGAATAAGGAAAGAATTTATATAGGAAAAAAGTGGTCTATTTGTTTGTATGTACCAGATGGGCTGCCATCTTATCCGGCATTGAACCAAGTATATATAGGAATTAATGAGAAAGAATTCGGATTTATGAATAATGACCTTAGTTACGAAATAAATAGGGATGATATAATTAATCGTGTAGAAGACTACGGACCAACTAAATTGACTAAAATCATTGGCAAGAACTTTTTGGTTATGTACGCAGGGAACATATCAAGCTTAGAGATATGCGTTTGGAAGTGATGTATCAAATGAGCTTGACAAATTTGAATACAAGACAATTGCAACAAAGCATTTGATGAGTAATGATCAGATTACAAGAAAATTGATTAATTCATTTATGAGAGCTCAATACTTATTTTTGGGCATGGTAATTAATATACTATTTTCTATGTATAAAAAAGAGATATAGAGTCTGTAAGAGAACTATACTATATCTTAATAGGAACATTATTGATTATGTTAATATGGGAACTGAAATCCAGATACATTATTATGTGTATTCCACCGATGGCAATAATGGCTCAGCTTGGTTTTGAACATGTTTTAAAATTGAAAGAACAAATTTAGTTTATATGTTTTGATTCAATGAAATAATATATTATGAAAAAGAATATGACAATAGATATTATATGCCCTCTATATGATGCAGAAAATTATATAGAAAATTTAAATAAATCAATTATAAAACAGAAAAAAGTAGAGATTAATTCGATAAAATATGTTTTGACAAAAGGAAAAGATAATACAGAGAGCCTTCTTAAAAAGTTAAAATGTGAATATACTGTTATTTCGCCTTCAGAATTCTCTCATTCATACACCAGAGAAATGATGGCAAAAAAGTGTACAGGGGATATAATAGTATTCATTTCTCAGGATATTAAGATTTTGAGGAATGATTGGCTTTATTATTTAACAAAAGATATTGTTGAAGGAAATTGTGAGGCTGCATACTCAAGACAATTAGCGGAAAAGAATAATATAGAAAAGTATATCAGAGAGAAAAATTATCCTGATAAGTCATTTGTTAAGACTAAGAAAGATATAGGAAGTATGGGATTAAATACTTTCTTTTTTTCGGATGCATCATCAGCAATTAAGAGGAGCGTGTTTTGTAAGCTTGGATATTATGATGGGAAAAAATTTGCCTCGAATGAGGATCAATATATAGCATATAAGCTTATTATGAACGGATATAGAATTAAGTATTGTGCTGAGTCTGAAGTGGTTCATTCACATAAATTTAGTTTTAAATCGTTATATAAGCGATATCATGATACAGGAGAGTTTTATAGAACTGAGCCTTATATGAATACTTTTGGTACAAATAAGGCCGGTGCTGGTATGGCTAAATATATTTTAAAGAGAATTGTTGAGGATAGGAATATTGTAGCAGCGTTGGAGTTTATACCAAATATGCTGGCTCGTTTTTTAGGAATGAAACTGAAATGAGAGAGAAGATATCAGTAGCAATGGCTACATATAATGGTGAACAATATATTGAAGAACAGTTGAAATCTGTACTAAAACAATTGAATGATAATGACGAGATTATAATATCGGATGATGGAAGTACAGATAGTACTATGAATATAATTGATGGTATCGGAGATTGTAGAATAAAAGTTTTTAAAGGACCGGGAAAAGGAGTTAAAAAGAATTTTGAGAATGCAATTAGACAATGCAAAGGAAAATATATTTTCCTTTGTGATCAGGATGATGTATGGCATAACAATAAAGTTGATACATTGCTAAATGTATTTAAAACAAATTCTGATTGTAAATGTATACTGCATGATTGTATTGTTTATGATGGCAGATGTGAATCTATCATCTATGATTCTTTTTTTGAATTTAGAGATAGTAAACCTGGAATAGTTAGAAACTGGTACAAGAATTCATATATAGGTTGTTGTATGGCTTTCGATTCTAGTCTCAAGGATTTGATATTACCAGTTCCCAATAATATTGAGATGCATGATCAGTGGATAGGAATTATTTCTGAGATTGTGGGAAAGAGTATTTTTCTTAATGAAAGGCTTATAAAATATAGAAGACATGTAAATAATGTATCTGGAATGTCACATCATTCAGTGGGAGATATGGTAAAAAAAAGATTTTTTTTCGTAGCAAATATTATTAAAATTTTACCACGATTATTAAGGAGAAAATTATGTCATTAGTGTCTATGCAGTTTTTTACATTTATAGTTGTTGCTCTAATAGGATATTATCTTATACCCAAGAGGTTTCAATGGATATGGCTTTTATTATTTAGTTATGTATATTATATTTCATATGGAATAAAATATGTTTTTTTTATACTATACACTACATGTGTTACGTATTTTTCGGCATTGCTCATTTATTGTATTGGTAAAAAAATTGATGATAATAATAAAAAATCTATAGAGCATAAGAAAAAAATGGTCATAATAATAGCTTTACTTTTGGAATTTGGAGTATTAGCTGTTTTAAAATACACAAATTTTGTTATAGAAAATATTAATTCTATTTTTAACTCAGACATATCAATGATGAAGTTAATATTGCCTATAGGTATTTCTTTTTACACCTTTCAATCGGTTGGATATGTTTTGGATGTGTATTGGGAAAGGTGCAGACCTGAAAAGAATTTTTTAAAACTGGCATTATTTGTATCGTTTTTCCCTCAAATAATGCAGGGACCGATTGGCAGATACAGTAATTTAGCTCATCAACTATATGATTCACATTCATTTAATGTATATAACATTGAACGTGGAATGCAGAGAATTCTATGGGGATTATTTAAGAAACTTGTTATTGCTGATAATGCTGCATTATTTGTTAATCCAATTTTTGATAATTATAGAGATTATGATGGACTTGCAATTCTAGGAGTTCTTGCCTATTCAGCCCAATTGTATGGGGATTTTTCGGGTGCCATGGATATTGTTATAGGTATAGCTCAAATGTTTGGAATCAAAATGGATGAAAATTTTCAACGCCCATATTTTTCGATTTCAATTACTGATTTTTGGCATCGTTGGCACATTACGTTAGGAACTTGGATGAAGGATTATGTATTTTATCCGCTTACATTTTCAGGATGGATGTCTAAGCTTGGAAAGTTCTGTAAAAAGAGAGTTGGAAAAGTACATGGCAGAGCAATTCCGGTATGTATTGCAAATATAATTGTCTTTCTTGTTGTAGGAATATGGCATGGGGCGGCCTGGAAATATATAGTGTATGGTTTATATAATGGCTTGATTATTGGAATAAGCGGGGTATTAGCATCTGAATATAGACGATGGAAAAATAAGTTGAATATAGACGATAAATCTAATAAATGGAGAATTGTTCAGACAATAAGGACATTTATATTGGTTAATATTAGCTGGTTTTTTGATAGAGCAGATACCATTACGCAGGCATTTATAATGATGAAAAATGCATTTACAAAATGGAAACCATCACAAATTATGACAATTGAAATTAGTACTTCTGGTATAAAATATACTATTATGTCACTTGCAATTGTATTTATCGGGTGTGCAATAGTCTTTGCGGTCAGCTTTTGTCAGGAAAAAGGAATGCATGTGAGAGAGAGTATTTCTAAAAGACCGATGATAGTTAGGTGGGGATTATATGTAGTGATGATTATTTCTTTATCAGCTTTGGGAGTTACACCTAGATTATCTGGAGGTTTTATATATGCGCAGTTTTAAAAAAATAATTTGTCTGGGAACGGTTGTTGCAATTATAGTGGGAATAAATACAATATTGAACCTTGCATTTCAGCCATATAACAACTTTAGAAATGATATGCATAATTTAGATAATCACAAATTTGATACTGTATTCGTGGGAACATCACATGGAAAGGCAGGAATTAATCCTGATATAATTGATGGCATTACTGGCTACAAAAGTATAAACATGTGTCTGGGAGGACAATCAATTGATGATAGTTATTATATAGTTAAAGAAGCTTGTAGAGTGAATAAACCCAAACGGATAATTTATGAGCTTGATCCTTCATATTGGGTTACAGAGATTTCATTGAGTCCTGAATATATGGAATTATATAATGAACTTCCAATGTCGTATGTAAAGGTTGAATGTTATTTTGATAAGATATGGAATCAGGATTTTAGAGCTACATTATTTCCTTGGTATGTTAATAGAAAAGGTTTAGATGGGGCTGTTGATAGATTAAAAAATAGACTTTTTAATAAAAGGTATAAATCATATGCAACAGATTTTTATGATTGTGATGTACAATCCTATGAAAAAAATGGTCAGACAAGAATCCATAGGATTGCGCCGTTTATAGAGGACAGTCAGCCGACAATATGGAATGAAGATAGTATAAATAAGAAAGTAATCAATAGTTTTTACAGGCTTGTTAAGCTTTGCAAAAATGAAAAGATAGATTTAAAGGTTATAATAACACCTATCCCAAGGGAGACATTGGACAGATATAAAGAAAGTTATCTTGACTCAGATAAATATTTTTCAAAGTTGATGTTAAAATACAATGTAGATTATTTCAATTATAATTATACAGATATTACAGGATTTGATCATAATTTGACCGGTTTTCAAGATTATGAAGGACACATGTATGAAGATCAGGCTGATATTTTTAGTAGAAAACTAGCAAATGATATCAGCAGATAATCTTAAAATCATTATTGACTTATTTCATTCATAACGCTATTATAGTAAAATCGCAGATTAACTTAGCTTTTACAAGATGAAACGGATATGACATGAAAAAGAGAAAAGAAGATTTAAAGGAACTTATACTTTACACCATATTCGGTAATATGACATTTATCATAAGCATAGGTGCTTATGCAGTATTTAATGTAGCACTTGGAATAAATGAATTGATAGCAAATGCTCTTGCCTGGGCATTTGCAGTGCTTTTTTCGTATATTACCAACAAAAAGTGGGTATTTCGTGTATCAACACCTACAAAAACAGCAGCATTTGTGCAGATGTTTGCATTTTTCAGTGGCAGATTTTTTACCCTGATTATTGAGGAAACTATTATTTTTGTTTTTATAACTATGCTTTCATACCCGAGCATGTGGGTGAAGCTGGCTGCTCAGGTGGTGGTTGTGGTACTCAATTACATAATTAGCAAGCTCTTTGTATTTAAAAATCAATAAGAGTAAGAAAATATTAAGGAACAAAAACTTTTCAAATGCACGTTAATGTGGTAAAATCGGTATGATTAAGTATTAATAGGCTTATTCACTAACTGATATAGGAGGTTAATATAAATGGATTTCAGAGCGGAGTACGAGAAATGGTGTACTGACCCATATTTTGATGAGGCTACAAAAGCAGAGCTTAAGGCTCTTGCAGGTGATGACAAGGAGATAGAGGACAGATTCTATCGCACACTTGAGTTTGGTACAGCAGGTCTTCGTGGTGTAATAGGAGCCGGCACCAACAGGATGAATATATACACAGTCCGTCAGGCTACACAGGGATTGGCTAATTACATACTTTCACAGGGAGAGGATGCAGTAAAGAGAGGTGTTGCAATCGCACATGACTCACGTAATATGCATGATGAGTTCACAGATGCTACAGCACTCTGTCTTGCAGCTAACGGAATCAAGACATATGTATTCCCACAGCTCGCACCTGTTCCGGAGCTGTCATACGCAGTAAGGACACTCGGTACAATAGCCGGTGTTGTTATCACAGCAAGCCACAATCCTCGTGAGTACAATGGATACAAGGTATACTGGGAGGATGGTGCACAGGTTACTCCACCTCATGATACAAGCATCATGGCCGAGGTGGCAAAGGTTACATCATTTGATCAGGTAAAGACTATGGACAAAGCTGCTGCTATTGAGGCTGGTCTTTACAATGTCATCTCTGATGAGGTTGAGGAGGGATATTTCGGAGAGCTCCGCAAGCTTTCTATCCATCCGGAGATTATCAAGGCTATGGCAAAGGATATCAAGATCGTTTACACACCACTCCACGGCACAGGTCTTCGCCCTGTACAGAGAGTACTTAAGGATATGGGCTTTGAGAATGTATACATTGAGCCAAGCCAGGCAGTACCTGACGGCAATTTCCCTACATGTCCTTATCCAAATCCTGAGAATCCTGATGCATGGAAGCTTGCACTTGAGCTGGCAAAGGAAAAGGATGCTGATATCGTTTTAGCAACTGACCCTGATGCCGACAGACTCGGTGTATACTGCAAGGATACAAAGACAGGTGAGTATGTGACATTTACAGGAAATATGTCAGCTATGCTTATTGGTGAGTATATTTTAAGCCAGAAGAGTGCCAATGGTACTCTGCCTGAGAATCCTGCATTTGTTGAGTCAATTGTTTCTACAGATATGGGTAAGGCAATTGCGGCAGCATATGGCGTAAAGCATATCGAGGTTTTAACAGGTTTCAAGTATATCGGAGAGCAGATGCTCAAATTTGAAAAGACCGGATGCAACAACTATGTATTCGGTATGGAGGAGAGCTACGGATGTCTGCCGGGCACATATGCAAGGGACAAGGATGCTCCTGCAGCAGTTTGCATGCTGTGTGAGGTGGCTGCCTTCTACAAGTCACAGGGCAAGACACTCTGGGATGGCATGATTGACATGTACGAGAAGTATGGCTACTACAGAGAGGGTATTTCCACAATGACCTTAAAGGGTATTGATGGTGCCGCACAGATAAATGAGATTATGACAAAGGCACGTGCCGCTGAGCCAAAGAAATTTGGTGATTATCAGGTGCTTGCTATCCGTGATTACAAGAATGACACAAGAAAAGATATGACAACAGGAAAGGTTGAGCCGACAGGTCTTCCTTGTTCTAATGTACTTTACTATGAACTTAACGATAACGCTTGGTGCTGTGTACGCCCTTCTGGTACAGAGCCTAAGATTAAATTCTATTTCGGAGTTAAAGGAGTGTCTCTTGAAGATTCACAGGCTAAGCTTGATGCTTTGTCAGCTGAGGTTCTCGGACAGTTTGAATAAGGACTATGATGAAAATATACATTTGCCCGGATTGTGGCTGGATACGGATGGTTTCAAGAAGGAAAGAGGTTGAATGCTTCAAGTGTGGCAGGCCGCAGATGCGTCTGACGAATCTGGAGTTTGGAAAGTATACCAATATGTCAGAGAAGGAGCGTCAGGACTACGCAGACGCGTGGCTTTACATTCATAGGAAAAAGGAAAAATAACATGGCAAAGAAGAGAAAAAGAAAAAAAGGTCGCAAGAAGATAATCTTATTTGTTTTTGAAATAATATTATTACTTGTCGTTTTAGGCGCTCTTGCTCTTTACAATAGTACAATTGGTAAAATTGATTTTAAAAAGCAACTTACTACAAGTGAAGCTGGTGTAAATGATGATATCAAAGATGAGACTGTTCAAACAATGCATGGATACCTTAATGTTGCACTGTTTGGTCTTGATACAAGAAAGTCAGGGGATTATTCAAAATCTAATTCAGATTGTATAATGATAGCTAGTTTGAATTATGATACGAATGAGGTACAATTAATATCAGTTTACAGAGATACCTATTTAGCTATAGGTAAAGGCAAATATGCAAAGGCAAATGCTGCTTACGCAAATGGCGGTGCTGAAAATGCTGTTAAAATGATTAATTCCAATTTAGATCTTGATATTACAAAATATGTTTGTGTTGACTGGAAAGCGCTTATAGAGGTAATAGACAAGCTTGGTGGAATTGATTTGGATATAACAGATGCTGAGGTTGTGCATATTAATAATTATATGAAGGAAACATCTAAGACAACGGATGTGCCTTATGATGAAGTGACAGAGAGTGGTCATGTGCATTTGAGTGGTATTCAGGCTGTTGCATATTGTAGAATTAGATATACGACAGGTGATGATTTTATGAGAACATCACGTCAAAGGATTGTATTGCAGGAACTGTTGAAGAAAGCAAAAGAAGCTGATATTGCTACATTGACATCTATGTGTTCAGTAATGATGGATGATATTAGTACAAACTTTAGTGTGCCAGAATTAGTTTCATTAGCTAAGGGTGTAACAAAATATAATGTCAAGTCTACTACAGGTTTTCCATTTTATCTTACAACAAAGGATTTGGCAGTAGGAAGTTCTGTGGTACCTGTAGATTTTGAGAATAATGTTATACAATTGCATCAGTTTTTATTTGGTGATGAGGCATATACACCGTCTGAAACAGTATCAGCAATTAGTTCAAATATTGAGAAGAAGACCGGAGTATTAAAAGATGAAGCCACAATTGACACATCAAGATATAATGAGACTGTAGGAGCAGAAGGATCACAGGGAGTTATGGAACAGAATAAGGATAAGAAAAAAATAAAATCATCTGGTTCGGATAGTGAAGATAATTCATCAAATAATGATAGTTCAAAGAGCAAAAAAAATTAGTTTTTAATATTAGGACCAATCAATTGATTGGTCCTAATTAGTATAATAAGGAAATACATAATAAAATAATTTTTAATTTCAATATAATTTAGGGAGAATTTATGAAATCGGAAATTAAAGAAAAAATCACAGCAACAAACCAGAAATACTTAAAGAAATTCTTAACAGAGGAAGCTCCGGCTAAGCTTGAGAGCCAGCTTGAGCACATGGACTGGTCATACCTTGATATGATTCACAAGAAGGAGCAGCAGAGAGGTACATTCTCACCGCTTGCTGCTATGGAGCTTTCAGAGATAGAGGCAAATAAGGACAAATATCTTGCAACAGGTCTTGATGCGGTCAAGAATGGCAAGGTCGGTGCGATTCTTCTTGCCGGTGGACAGGGTACACGTCTTGGCTTTGACAAGGCTAAGGGCATGTTCAATATCGGAAAGACAAAGGAACTCTACATCTTTGAGCAGCTTGTCGCAAACCTCATGAAGGTTACAAATCAGACCGGTACATGGGTGCCTCTGTATGTTATGACAAGCGAGATAAATGATAGCATGACAAGAGAGTTCTTTGAAGAGCACGGCTATTTTGGATATAACAAGGACTATGTGAAGTTTTTCGTTCAGGAAATGGTTCCGGCAGTTGATTTTGACGGCAATCTGCTCATGAAGTCTGAGGATTCACTTGCCATGTCACCAAACGGAAACGGTGGATGGTTCAAGTCACTCATCAATGCAGGTCTTGACAAGGATTTGAAGGACAAGGGTGTTGAGTGGCTCAATGTATTTGGTGTAGACAATGTGCTTCAGCAGATTGCAGATCCTGTATTTGTAGGTGCTATAATCGAGTCCGGCTGTGTCAGCGGCTCTAAGGTGGTCAGAAAATGTGATCCATATGAGAGAGTTGGTGCTATGTGTCTTGAGAATGGTAAGCCTTCGATTGTTGAGTATTACGAGCTCACTCCTGAGATGGCAGAGGCAAAGAACGAGAATGGTTCATTGCAGTATGGCTTTGGTGTTATCTTAAACTATTTATTCCGCGTGGACAAGCTCATGGCTATCGCAGAGAAGAGCCTTCCACTTCATGTGGTAGAGAAGAAGGTACCTTACATTGATGAGAATGGTACAGAGCACAAGCCTGAGACTCCGAATGCATACAAGTTCGAGACACTCATCCTCGATATGGTATACATGATGGACAATAGCCTGCCATTTGAGGTAGACAGAGAGAAGGAGTTTGCACCTGTAAAGAATGCGACAGGTACAGATTCGGTTGAAACAGCGAGGGCACTTCTTGAGAAGAACGGAATTGAAATTTAATATATGATTTATGGTAACTGTTCATTGACAGGGATGTATTGATATTCTGCAATTTCTATTTATCGCAGACTTAGAGGTGCATCTGCCGATGAGCAGTTATTTTTATAATCGCATAGTGGCCTGCAATGGGGAACATAGGCTATAAAT
>ERZ1034730.288-NODE-288-length-20421-cov-12.689777_pt1 | contig 20421 bp, 15 predicted proteins | sample MGYA00520650_ERZ1034730 | MGnify/ENA primary metagenome ERZ1034730 (study PRJEB33766, sample SAMN09781702) | gut metagenome | biome: gut microbiome | host: Homo sapiens | place: Madagascar | study: EMG produced TPA metagenomics assembly of the PRJNA485056 data... | reverse complement strand
TCCCTAAGGAGGCTGATGAGCTCTTCTCTCAGGCAGAGAAGATGGCTAAGCTCCGCTACCAGACTTACGTTCGCAAGAGCCAGGAGGACTGGAGCGAGGAAATCTAATCTGATTCTTCTATATCAGTAATATAAGGCAAGCCGAGAGGATTTTTTAGTCCTCTCGGCTTTTTTTATGCGTTTTAGCATGTTTATCGAAAAAAAGTCGTATCTTTGCAAGAAAAGACCAACATGAGACTAAACAAAACATTACTTACCTTCGGCCTGGCCACTGCCCTCCTGCAGATGCCAGCCACTACGTTTGCCCAATCCGCTGGCGCCAGTTCTTCCACCCATAATCCGCTTCTCGTAAAGAGCACTCTGCCTTTCGGCGCTCCCGATTTCAGCAAGATTCAGGAGAGCGACTATCTTCCTGCCTTCGAGATAGCCATCAAGAGCCAGCGTGAGAACATCCAGAAGATTGTCAACAACAAGAAGAAACCAACCTTCCAGAACACCATCCTCGCTTTCGAAGAGAGCGGACTCCTGCTCGACCGTGTGAGCAACGTCTTCTTCGGACTCACCAGCGCCCACAAGACTCCCGGCATTGCCGAAACTCAGAAGAAGGTGATGCCTTTGCTTACCGATCTGGACAACAAGATTTCTTTCAACAAGCAACTCTTCAACCGCATCAAGTTCGTTTACGACAACGAACTGAAGAAACTCAAGGGCGAAGATCTTCGCCTGACCGAGCAGACCTACAAGAGTTTTGTTCGCTCTGGCGCCTTGCTGTCGGCAGAGAAGATGGAGCGCATGAAGCAGATCAACACCCGCATCTCGCAACTGCAGGAGCAATGGGACAACCTCTTGCCTGCAGCCACCAACAATGCTGTGGTATGGGTACAGAGCAAGGACGAGTTGGCTGGCCTGAGCGATGCTGATATAGCTCAGTGCAAGAAAGATGCAGAGAGCCGTGGCGGTAAGGCTCCTTACTGCGTGGTAATCATCAACACCACCCAGCAGCCTATCCTCGCCTCGCTTGCCAACCGCGACCTTCGCCGCCGTGTGTACGAGGCAAGTATCCATCGTGCCGATGCCACCAATCCAGAGTTCAACACCTTCCCTATCGTTACCGAAATAGCCAAGTTGCGTGCCGAGAAGGGACAGCTCATGGGCTACAACAACTATGCCGACTACTCGCTCGAGAAGACCATGGCGAAGAACAGTCAGAACGTGAACAACTTCCTGGGACAACTCATCAAGGAATACACTCCCAAGGCTGAGGCAGAGACCAAGGCTATCGAAGAATACGCTCAGAAACTGGAGGGTAATGACTTCAAGCTGCAGCCCTACGACCGATTCTACTATTCCGCAAAGATGAAGAAGGAACTCCTCAACATTACAGACGACGAGATTAAACCTTATTTCAATATCGACAGCGTACAGATCAACGGTGTGTTCTATGCTGCCCACAAGGTATATGGTCTTAACTTCAAACAGCGCAAAGACATCCCAACCTATCATCCCGACATGAAGGTGTTTGAGGTGAGCGATAAGAACGGTAAGCCATTAGCTATCTTCTATAGCGACTTCTTCCGCCGTCCTACCAAGCGAGGTGGCGCATGGATGAGCGCTTTCGCCAAGCAGAGCAGACAACGCGGTCAGTTGCCTATCATATATAATGTATGCAACAACGCCAAGGCTCCCGAAGGACAGCCTTCACTCATCACCTGGGACGAGGTTTGCACCATGTTCCATGAGTTCGGTCACGCCCTGCACGGCATACTCTCCGACTGCCAGTACAGCACCCTTTCCGGTACAGCCGTAGCACGAGACTTCGTAGAAATGCCTTCGCAGTTTAATGAGTCGTTTGCTTCCATTCCTGAGGTGTTCGACCACTATGCCCGTCATACCGAAACAGGCGCTCCTATGCCAGCAGCACTGAAGGAACGCATGCTCAAGAGCATCAATTTCCAGACAGCCTATTCCTTGGGCGAGAACTTGGCTGCCACCTGTCTCGACCTGGCTTGGCACGAACTGACTCCCGAACAGGTTCCTTCTGCCTACATGGCTGGAGCCTTCGAGAAAGAAGCTCTCTTCAAGGCAGGAGTTCTCAATACTCAGATACCTCCACGATACTCTACCACTTACTTTAACCACGTATGGGGAGGTGGCTATGCAGCAGGCTATTACAGCTATCTGTGGACAGAGGTTCTCGCTGTCAACGTTGCCGACTACTTCGCTCAGCATGGTGCACTCGACCCTGCTGTTGGTCAGGCTTTCCGCACCAAGATTCTCAGCCGCGGCAATACCAAGGATCAGCTCGAAATGTTTACCGACTTCACTGGCATGAAGCAACCAGATGCTTCTGGCCTGCTCAAAGCAAGAGGATTGTAATAAAGGTAAAAAGGTAAAAAAGTAAAAAAGTAAAAAAGGAAAAAGGTAAAACTGAATCTTACTGCCGATAAAGATTTTTAAGGCAACAGAGCCTCAGTACATCATACAACAGGACAGGTGTCACGACCGACACACTGTCCTGTTTTTCGTTTATACTCATCTTAACCTTCTGAACCCAGCGACAACTCAATAGCTTTCTATTCTACAGACTTTCATAAAGAAACAAAGAGACAGCACATTTTCTGCATTTTTTTTGTATGTTACAAGAAAACGTTGTATCTTTGCATAAATAACAGACAAGATGTTATATATGAGCAAAAAAATAACAGGAACACAAAGACATTACTATAAGAATCTATTAAGCATTGGCATACCTATCGTCATAGGACAGTTAGGAACCATCATCTTAGGTTTTGCCGACACCATCATGATAGGTCACCACAGCACGGAAGAACTGGCTGCGGCAGGACTTGTCAACAACATCTATACCCTGGTGTTCGTCATGTACATGGGCTTCACCTATGGTCTGACTCCTATCATCGGCCGACTCTATGGCGAGGAACGTACCGACAGCATCGGACAGAAGGTGCGCAACTCTCTCTTCGCCAATATGCTTACGGGCGCCCTTCTCTCCATAGCGCTTGTGGTGCTCTACCTCAACCTCTCGCACATCGGACAACCCGAAGAGCTGCTCGCCCTCATCCGTCCCTACTTCATCGTCAACCTCGTCTCGGTACTCTTCATGGGCATATTCTACACCATGAAGCAATTTCTTGATGGCGTGGCAGAGACGCGTGTGGCGATGTGGGTGATGATAGCAGGCAACGTGGTCAACATCTTCGGCAACTGGCTGCTCATCTATGGTGTGGCAGGATTCCCCGAACTGGGACTTCTCGGAGCCGGAATCTCTACCTTGCTGAGCCGTGTGCTCATGGCAGCAGCCATGGTGGGAATCGTGATAGGCAGGAAGAAGTTCGCCCAGTACCGCCACGACATTTTGCATAGCAGCATCACCAAGGCCGGCTTCCGCGAGATGAACCGCTTAGGATGGCCAGTAGCCCTGCAGTTGGGCATGGAGTCGTCGGCTTTCACCCTCAGTTGTGTGATGGTGGGATGGCTCGGAACCATACCTTTGGCAGCCCACCAGGTGATGATCACCCTCTCCCAGCTCTTCTATCTCGTACTTTCGGGTATGGCTGCCGCCATGGCCATCCGTGTAAGCCACTTCGTTGGTCAGAAAGACTATCAGGCGGTTCGCCGCAATGCCTATGACGGCTGGCGACTCAACCTGATGTTCTCCATCTGTATGGGACTGCCTGTACTGCTCCTGCGCCATCAGATAGGAGGCTGGTTCAACGACAACGTGGAGGTGCAGCAATACGTGGCGCTGCTCATCATCATGATGATGGTCTATCAGTTTGGTGACGGACTGCAATACAGCTTTGCCAATGCTCTTCGCGGCATCGCCTGCGTGCGTCCGATGGTGCTCTACGCCTTCATTGCCTACTTCGTCATCTCCCTACCTATGGGCTATACCCTCGGATTCCCCCTCGGCATGGGTATCCTGGGCATCTGGATAGCCTTCCCCTTCGGACTCACCATCGCCGGCGTCCTCTACTGGCAACGGTTTGAGAAAGAACTCAGAAAAATGGAAGAAGCCAAATAACAAGTAAAAAAATGATAACTTAAAAACCACATAACCGTGAAACATCAACAGATATACAACCTGGAAGAGTTTGCCAACAAATATCAGTTGACAGACATTTTTGGCGCTTATGCCGCCTATCTTTCAGTAGGGTTCACCCTACCTACGGGTGTCGACGTGCTCCATCATTTCAAGGAAATGGTGCAACAGCGCACACTCTTCACCAAACTCCTGCTCATCAGGAAAGGCACAGCTACCGTAGTCATCAACGAACAAGACGAGAGGAAGACGCTCAACGCTGACAGCCTCCTCGTCATGACCTCACGACACGTCATCAACGAGATAGAACTGACGCCTGACTTCAAGGCAGAATGTGTTCTCGTAGATACCGACATGGTGGACGAAAACACCATCTACCACCTCACGGAGGAGAAGCACAAGAGTGTGAGCGATGTGTTCAACATCATTCACAACATCGTGCGCCATCAACACATCAACAAGGTAGAGATGATTCAGTCGATGTTCAACGTACTTCGCCTCATCCTCGAGGAGCTGCCCTACGAGGAACGATCCATCTCCCACGACTTCAAGCACAAGAAGGAGGTGTACGAAATCTTCCTCCATCACCTGTACCGCAACTTCCGTAAGGAGCGCCAGATCCGTTTCTACGCCAGCAATATGAATGTCTCCACGGCCTACCTCTCGCGCTTGGTCAAGGAGATAAGCGGCTCTACCATCAACGAGCACGTCACCTCGCTCATCTACAAGGAAGCCTGCAACCTCCTCTCCCATTCCGACATGTCGATTGGCGAAATAGCCGACGCCCTGAATTTCAGTGACCAGAGCGCCCTCACCAACTTCTTCAAGATGCGTGCCGGCATGACTCCCCTCGCCTACAGAAACAAAGGCTTAGAAAGACGATGAAAGGTGATGAAACCTAAGAGAAGGGCATAAGTAGCTTGCTTCTGATAGCCATGAGCATGGGTTTCGGGAAATTACATTAGTGACATAAAAAACGAAAAAAAGCATGGACAACTCTCTCAGCCATCCATGCCCATGTATTCTCGTATATCTGATCTATTCTATTCTAATCGTGTATTGTCATGGTGAAAGGATTACGCTAATTTTTTAAAAAAACTACCACAATTATTTTAACTTCTTATAGCCATAGGCTGCGCGATTACCCAACTGCTCTTCGATGCGGATAAGCTGGTTGTACTTAGCCATACGGTCGGTACGACTCATTGAACCCGTCTTGATCTGCCCCGAGTTGGTAGCCACAGCAATATCAGCTATTGTAGTATCCTCGGTTTCACCCGAGCGATGGGAAGTAACCGTAGTGTAACCATGACGATGAGCCATCTCAATAGCATCCAGGGTCTCAGTAAGAGAACCGATCTGGTTTACCTTGATAAGGATAGAGTTGGCAGCACCCATCTTGATACCCTTTTCCAGGAACTTCACATTTGTAACAAAGAGGTCATCACCTACCAACTGGCAACGGTCGCCAATGGCAGCAGTCAACTTCACCCAGTTGTCCCAATCGTTCTCATCAAGACCATCCTCAATAGAATCGATAGGATACTTGGTAATCAGTTCCTCCAGGAATTTGATCTGCTCTTCAGCAGTCAGTTTCTTGCCATTAGGATCCTTCTTCTTACCATCCTTCAACTGGCGGTAATCATAATACCACTCACCATTCTCCTGAACGGCAAACTCACTGGCAGCACAGTCCATGGCTATCTTCACATCCTTTCCTGGCTCATAGCCAGCATCCTTAATGGCCTGACAGATGCTCTCGAGTGCATCCTCGATACCATCGAGTGCAGGAGCAAAACCGCCCTCATCACCTACGGCAGTAGAAAGGCCGCGGCTCTTCAGCAGTTTAGCCAATGCATGGAACACCTCGGCACCCATGCGGATGGCCTCCTTCTCGGAAGGAGCACCCACAGGACGGATCATGAACTCCTGGAAGGCGATAGGTGCATCAGAGTGAGCACCACCATTAATGATGTTCATCATAGGAACAGGAAGGGTGTAGGTATTGCAACCGCCGATGTAGCGATACAAGGGGATGTGCAGATACTCGGCAGCAGCATGAGCCACAGCCAGAGACACACCGAGAATAGCATTTGCACCAAGGTTCGACTTGGTCTTGGTACCGTCGAGTTCCAGCATCTTGTAGTCAATGGTGCGCTGTTCCAAGGCAGAGAAGCCCACCAAGGCAGGCGCAATCACCTTGTTCACATTCTCCACAGCCTTCAAGACGCCCTTACCACCATAGCGGTTCTTATCACCATCACGAAGTTCCAAAGCCTCGTTTTCGCCTGTCGACGCACCTGATGGAACAGAAGCACGACCCACAATACCCGACTTTAATGTAACCTCAACCTCTACTGTAGGGTTGCCGCGGGAATCCAAGATTTCTCTTGCATGAACATTTTCAATAATCATAATACTTTAATATTTTTTTTATTACATAAAACATTAACAAAAACGCTTGAAGCACGATACTTATCGTCTCTATACGATTTCTGTTTTTCTGAGTGCAAAAATAGATATAATCTGAGATATCTCCAAATTTCGTACGTCATTAAAAATAGGTATTCCGATTAAATACCTACTTATGAGTAAAGAGACTAACACTATCCGAAACTTCTATCATTTACTCAACTTTCGCAAATAGAGAACTCAAAGAAATTAGAGAAGTTAAAGCCAAATGTTTTATGGCTAAGTATTCAACCCCAAATGGCTGGAAGCAAAATGCCTCCAGCCCAAGATTATCAACCTTAATACAGAAAAACTTAAGCCCGCCCCTGCCAACCAAAGCCGCAGGAGCAGAAGGCTTCAACATAGCTTTTTACTAAAACCTTTAACACAAACGCGAAACATTCATTATTTCAAAGTGAACTTATGCGACTGCAGCATCTCGTTAGGATCGAGCGCCTTGTCGAGTTCCTCCTTGCTCATGATGCCCTGCTCTATCACGATGTCGTAGACTGAGCGGCCTGTTTCATGAGCCTCCTTAGCCACTTTGGTACTTTTCTTGTAGCCAATGATGGGATTGAGGGCAGTCACGATACCGATGCTGTTCTTTACCATTTCGTAGCAACGCTCCTTGTTCACAGTAATACCGAGGATGCACTCCGAGGTAAGGGTCTCTATGGCATTCTTCATCCATGTAAGGCTCTCGAAGAGGCTCTCTGTGATGATAGGCTCCATCACGTTCAACTCCAGCTGACCAGCCTCTGCTGCGAAGCTGATAGTGGTGTCGTTGCCGATTACCTTGAAGCAAACCTGATTGGTCACCTCTGGGATGACTGGGTTCACCTTGCCTGGCATGATAGAAGATCCAGGAGCCTTAGGAGGCAGATTAATCTCGTTGAGACCGCAGCGAGGACCAGAAGCCATGAGTCGCAAGTCGTTGCATATCTTAGACAACTTAACAGCCAGACGCTTCAGAGCTGACGAATAGCTCACGTAGGCACCCGTGTCGGGAGTAGCCTCAACAAGGTCGGTAGCAGTCTCGAAGTTCTCGCCCGTCAACTTGCTCAGGTTGGCAGCACAAAGCTTGGCGAAACCAGGAACAGCGTTCAGACCTGTACCGATGGCTGTTCCACCCATATTGATTTCGTGCAGCAGTTTCACGTTGCGCTCCAGATTGAGGATTTCCTCCTCCAGATTGTTGGCATAGGCATTGAACTCCTGTCCGAACGACATAGGCACAGCGTCCTGCAACTGTGTGCGTCCCATCTTGATGGCGTCGGAATACTCATCAGCCTTATAGCGGAAGGCGCTTATCAATCCTGTAAGGGCACCCACGAGATGCGTGTTCATACGGATGAGCGCCAGGCGGATACTGGTAGGATAAACGTCGTTGGTACTCTGTCCGCAGTTACAATGGTCGTTGGGTGAGCAATACTGGTAGTCGCCCTTCTCATGACCCATGATTTCGAGTGCACGGTTGGCGATCACCTCGTTGGCGTTCATGTTGACCGATGTACCTGCACCACCCTGTACCATATCTATAGGGAAGTTCTCATGCCATTTGCCCTCAATGATTTCTCGGCAGGCCTGAGCGATGGCACCCGAGATCTCATCGTTGATCACGCCCAAGGAATGATTGGTCTCAATGGCAGCCAGCTTCACGAAAGCGATAGCGATAATGAAGTCTGGGTTGTCGACCATAGTCTTGCGAGAGATGTGGTAGTTGTTGATACCACGCTGTGTCTGCACACCATAAAGAGCTTCTGCTGGAACCTTGAGTTCACCCAGAAGGTCGGACTCTACTCTGTATTTCTTTTCTTCAACCATAATACTATTATATTAAGCGTTAATATTTTTATTTCTTTTTCTCGCTGCAAAAGTACAGCTTTCTTTCCATACCATCTTTATAAAAAGAGAACGATTATTTGTAAAAAACAAACAATCGTATAGTTACGGAGTTAAAAGAGGAGTTTTCAGGAGTTGAGGAGTTAATGGAGTTAAGGAGTTAAGACAACAGCCTTAAAGGTCGAAGAATCAAGATATTATAGGCGGTAAGGAGTAAAAGGGAACAAGCCCTTTGCTCCACATAGCATTCGGAGATAATTTCATGGCATTCGGTGTGAGATTTCTCAAAGCGAGCGTGAGAAACATGGCATTCGGTGTGAGATTTCTCTGAGCGAGCGTGAGAAACGCAGCATTCGGTGTGAGAGGAGATTATGCCAACATGCGCTTCATATAGCCCCGCACTTCCTTTCGTGCAGCACCCAGTCGGTTTTCCACACACTTGTAGTTGAGCCCCAGTTCACGGCTAATCTCTCCCACCTTCATGCCGTCGCACACGTTAAGACGGTACACCTTGCGCTGCTTCTCGCTAAGACGGGCAATGCCACGCTCTATGAGTTCGGTAATCTCCACAGCCGAATAAACCATCTCGACCGACTCGCCACAACCTGCCGTACCCATGCTGCCCTGTATGAAATGCTCATGCTCTTCTACCCGCTTCCTATGCCGCCCAAAATCACATATCAGATGGCGAGCCATGGTGTAGACCAGGCAGGGAAGCGTAATGGGAGTAATCATCTTGTCGGTTTGCAGGAGGCGCAGGAAGACATTCTGGACAATGTCCTCAGCCTCATCAGAATAAACATGAAGGCGAGATGCCACGAAGGCAAGAAGCTCCTCGTAGTGAAATGTATAGTAATCAGCAATAATAGCTTGTTTAGTTATTGTATAGTCCATGATTGTCAAAGTTCAGGTGGTATTAGTCGAAGACTCATCCACTTCTTGATAGTTGTTTGCAAAGGTAAGAAAAATAGTTGCTACGACCAAATAAAAGAGAGCAAAAAGCTAAAAATAAATCAAAACATGACTAACACCTCTCCTTTTGGCACACATTTTGCGAAGACATGGTCAATCGAATGAATCGAACAATAATAAAAACAACTAAATAAAAATATCAATATTATGGCACAAAAAGGTAATATCGGAGTAACGACAGAGAACATCTTCCCTGTCATCAAGAAATTCTTATATTCAGACCACGACATCTTCCTGCGCGAGATGGTATCCAACGCCGTAGACGCCACACAGAAGCTCAAGACTCTGGCTGCCCAGGGCGACTTCAAGGGCGAGATAGGCGACACCACTGTTCGCATCACCCTCGACAAGGAGGCCGGAACCCTGACCATCAGCGACCACGGCATCGGAATGACCGAGGAGGAGATAGACAAATATATCAACCAGATAGCATTCTCGGGAGTGACCGACTTCCTCGACAAATACAAGGAGAACGCCAACGCCATCATCGGACACTTCGGACTCGGCTTCTACTCTTCATTCATGGTAGCAAGCAAAGTGGAGATCATCACCAAGAGCTATCGCGAGGGAAGCAAGGCCGTAAAATGGAGCTGCGACGGATCACCAGCCTTCGAGATTGAGGACGCCGACAAGGCGGAGCGTGGTAGCGACATCGTGCTCCACATAGCTGACGACTGCAAGGAGTTCCTCGAGAAGAACAAGATAGAGGAGCTGCTCAACAAGTACTGCAAGTTCATGGCTGTGCCCGTGGCTTTCGGCAAGAAGACAGAATGGAAGGACAGCAAGAACGTAGAGACCGACGAGGACAACATCATCAACGGCGTAGAGCCCCTCTGGACCAAGACGCCAAGCACACTCAAGGACGAGGACTACAAGAACTTCTACCGCACCCTCTACCCCATGCAGGACGAGCCCCTCTTCTGGATTCACCTCAACGTGGACTTCCCATTCAATCTGACAGGTATCCTCTACTTCCCACGCATCAAGAACAACATCGACATGCAGCGCAACAAGATACAGCTCTACTGCAACCAGGTGTTCGTTACCGACCAGGTGGAAGGCATCGTGCCTGAGTTCCTCACCCTGCTGCATGGCGTCATCGACTCGCCAGACATCCCGCTCAACGTGAGCCGAAGCTATCTGCAGAGCGACAGCAACGTGAAGAAAATCGCCACCTACATCACCAAGAAAGTGGCCGACCGACTCAACTCCATCTTCAAGGAGAACCGCAAGGAGTACGAGGAAAAATGGGACGACCTGAAGATCTTCATCAACTACGGAATGCTCTCGCAGGAAGACTTCTACGACCGCGCCAAGGACTTCGCCCTCTTCAAGGACGTAGACGGCAAGTACTTAACCTTCGAGGAATACAAGACCCTCATCAAGGACAACCAGACCGACAAGGACGGCAATCTGGTATACCTCTACGCCAACAACAAGGAGGAACAATACTCCTATATCGAGGCTGCCAAGAACAAGGGCTACTCGGTACTCATGATGGACGGACAGCTCGACACTCCAATGGTCAACATGCTGGAGCAGAAGCTCGAGAAATCGCGCTTCACACGTGTAGATGCCGACATCATCGACCGACTCATCGTCAAGGAGGATGCCAAGAAGACAGACCTGACAGACGAGCAGACTGCCAATCTGTCACAGGTATTCCGCTCACAGATGCCTAAGCTCGACAAGACAGAGTTCTACGTAGAGATACAGGCCTTGGGCGAAGCCAACCAGCCTGTACTCATCACTCAGAACGAGTATATGCGACGCATGAAGGCCATGAGCCAGTTCCAGGCAGGCATGAACTTCTACGGACAGATGCCCAACAGCTACAACATCGTGCTCAACAGCGACCACGAGCTCGTAAAGAAGGTTCTCGCCGATGCCGAGCAGCATACAGCCGAGGCACTGAAGCCTGTACTGGCAGAGCTGAAGGGACAGGAAGCCCGACTGGCTGTTCTGCACCAGTCGCAGGACAAGAAGAAGCCCGAGGAGATTACCCAGGAAGAGAAGGACGACTTGCAGAACACCCAGAAAGCCGTGAGCGACGAGAAGCAGAAGCGCGACAACATCATAGCCGATTACGCTAAGGACAACAATATCGTACATCAGCTCATCGACCTCGCCCTGCTGCAGAACGGCATGCTCAAGGGTGCTGCCCTCGACGCCTTCCTCAAGAGAAGCGTCAGCATGATCAAGTAAAGCGCTGATATGCAGTGAGTAATATTACTCTACTTTCTCAAATACGCAAGTTCAAACTTCCATAACTTCCGTACATAAGAAAGTTCTATAAAGAAAAGATAAATCACTTCATAATAAGACCCGACACCAAACTAAATTTAAATTTAGTGAGATGTCGGGTCATTTTTTGTTTATAGTATTTGCACCGTTGAATAAAATGTTGTAATTTCGCAATCGATATTCAACCTCAGACATACAAGTAACTTAACTATCGTATGTATAGCAGTGCTTGCCACAAAGCAAACCTGCAAGAGTTATCAGAAAGCTCAGATAAATAATACTATAGAATGGATCAGATAGTAGTAGAACTCTTCCTGTTGAGCATCGGAGCCAGTTTTGTACAACGCACCACTGGCTTCGGTTTTGGCATCTTCATCATGACGATGCTCCCCTCTATCATGCCTTCCTTCGGTGAGGCAACAACCCTCTCGGGCATTCTGGCGATGACCACCTCGATGATCATCGTCATTCAGAAATACAAGTACATCACCTGGAGGCGGCTGCTGCCCATTCTGTTCACCTTCATCATCATCTCCATCGGAGCCATCTTCGTGCTCAAGCGGATGGAATATCACATACTGAACATATTGCTCGGTATTACGCTGATCATCGTGAGCATCTACTTCGCCTTCTTCAGCAAGCGCATCAAGGTAAAGACTACGCTGCCCGTGCAGGTTACGGCAGGAACATTGAGCGGACTGATGGGAGGATTCTTCGGAATGCAGGGTCCCCCAGCCGTACTCTATTTCGTCAGTTCAGAGCCCGACAAGGATCGCTATCTGGCGATGACGCAGACCTATTTCCTGGCAGGCAATCTGATGATGACACTGGCAAGAGCCTACAATGGTTTCTTCACCACCACGGTCTCCATAGGTTATATCTACGGAATAGCCGGCGTCTTCATTGGCAACCTGATAGGCTCCTGGGTGTTCAGGCACCTCAGCGTCTCCCTGCTCAAATACATCATCTATGCCTATATCGGAATCAGCGGATTAACCTTCCTACTGGGAGCGTAGCGTATATGCCTGTGCCATTATCAGCAATCTACTGAAATGTGTGGACTGGAATAAAAACTGCAGGCCTTCTTTTTACAAGGCTGCAGCCACCCTTCTAACTTTTGCCAATCTGGCCATAAAGGTAGAATCATTTTTTGTTGATTGCAGATTATATCTCATCTGCATTTTCAACAAAGGCTCAGCATTCACTCCAAGTGCAGCCTCAAAGAGCAAAGCTGTTTTTTCCGTCACAGGGCGACGTGCATTCAGAATTTCGTTCAGAGCAGAATAGGCAATACCCATTTCCTCAGCCAACTGTCGCTGAGAAATTCCACGATATTCTATCTCATCCTTCAGAACATCTCCAGGATGCGTAGGAAAAGCCGGAGTCATCTCGTTTGCTCGCATTCCCTTCATTGTATTTTTATCGTTGCTCATAACTATATCATTTATAATAGTTTGATGTTGCAAAGATAATATATAAATTCGATATTCACAAATTTTGTGAAGGAAACTTTTGCTAAACAACTATAATTATGATTATCTATGCTAAAAATTATAAGATTTGATTAAAGGTCTATCACTCGAATTCGCTCCTGAAAACCTATATATTTGAGTTCAAAATAAGGGGTTTTAGTGAAAAAATCCGCAGTTTTGGGCTCTTAAGTGAAAGAATAAGCCGAAAAACGCTCCATAAATAGGGATTTCTTATCATAGTATAAATACACAATAATTGTTCCCTCTCTAATTTACGTATTACTGCCTATATGGTTGATTCAACTCCCATGAGTTAGGATTTATAAGTCACTCATAATAAAGTACTTAACTCCGACACTTTGGGGTAATTCTAATTCACTCTACATGTTTATCAGCATCTAAAATGTTCCGTATTTCATATCTTTTGGGAAAGATAATAAATCTTTTATATAATATCGAATTTAATTACTTTATTTAACGGAAAAAGTCATTTTTGAGGCTATTTTTGCGATTTAAGACCCTCGAAAATGGCGAAAAAATGAAGCAGAAATGCCAAAACAAGTACCCCAAAATGCAGTTTTAGTAAAGAAACACAACAAAATGGCAGGCAAGAAATGGATATTGAACATGGATTTTCTTAGAATTTGAGAGACAGGAGCATATAAGAATAAGATTTTTTAGGAGAGAAAAAGAGGGCTCCAATAATCACATAACGCGCTGATAGTCAAGTACTTCTAACTATATCTTATACGCTAAACACTTGCTATGAAGAAAACAAAATCCGGTCAAAATCGGTCATGGTCATTTTCGGTCAAAATGAAATTGGAATCGGTCAAAATGGTCTATAATATAATATAAATATATATTATATTATAGGATGACCGAGCGCCCCGAAAACGATTTTGACCGGAAATGACCATGACCGGAAATGACCGCTTTTCTAAAATTCTGAGTCACAAGCCTTCATTTTCTTCCAATTCTATCAAAATGCAGCAATTGATTTCCGAAATATTGCCATAAAGTACTATCAGTCAGACACTTACGTACACCCCCTAAAAAATCTGTAGCGGAAAAATTTGTTTCCAACTCAAAATTGTTGTACCTTTGCACCAGCAATCGAAAGAAAGCTTCTCTTGTACCGAAAGTCAGTCTTCATAGACGACACATTCAGGTCTCGATTGATGTCAGGCGCCGGTCGTCAATGACAACCGAAATAAGGGCAAGAAATGAGGCTTCTGGGGAATTGAAATATCAACCATCAAAACACACAAAAAGTATGATTAACTACAGCATTACCATGCGCTCAGTGAACAGTAACCTCCTTATAGGGTCTATATGCCACCTGTTGATTGTGGCATATAGACCCCTGTTGTTGTATCTGCGAAATCCGCGTGCCAAACCTTTTATGTTCGGGTTTTATAATCAACGATTTTTATAACCTTTGTTCATCACCTTGCGCACGGTGCCGTCGCTCATTTTCACGATGTTTATTCCGTGTTGCAGAGAGTTCACTTTTGTGCCGTTTAGCGTATAGATGGCTTTCACGGTAGCTTTGCCGACACTCTCTATTGGCTTCACCGATGCCAATATGCCAGATTCTGGCACGTTCCCCTCTATCTGGTAGAAGTTTTCGGCAGGAATTAAATTCCAATAGGTCTCCGTCGTCTTGTAGGTGTCGAGCAATGCTTTTGGAACGTACACCTTAGAATTGAACTTCTTTATATAATAAGTGAAGTAATAAGGCACTTCCATGGGTTGTGGCATGCGGCATACCAACGACTCGATTTTTGCGTCAACAAACGCCCAGTCTCCGATGTTTATAAGCGTAGAAGGGAGGTCAACATATTGCAATGGTTTATAGTATCTGAAAGCATGGTCGGTGATATATTTCACACCTTCGTCCACGATGAGTTTCTCGCAGGTCAATCTAGGCAGTTTACCTTTTCTCACACCCCCAACTGTTTTAACGACGTTGCCTGCCGTTTCCACTTTGCCAGGAATCAGAAGGACACCATTCTTCACGGCATTGCTTAAAATGACATCCGCCCACATGCCATCTACCGATACTTCGTCATTTGCGTCACGTCCGTTCTTGTAGAAGGTCACCGTACCTTCGCAAAAGAGTATGCCGTCCTTGTAGGCGTACACGGGATTGTCGCCAGTGTCAATGTGCTTCAGGTTGGAGTTGAATACCAATACCGACGCTGCTCGCAACGACTTTGGCAAGACTACCGTGTTATCGGCATCTGTCAGTGCGTCTGCAGATATTCCGAATATGCCTTCGGGAACTGTCACCTTGACTGTTTCGCCTTGGGGTGTGTATTTTATAAGCCAGTCGGAGAAAACAAAAAATTCATTCTTGATGCCGTTGGTAAGGAACTTTGTTCCGGAGAATACCGCCCCCTTTTCACCAAGATTCTCGATATGTTTGGGGATATTGTTGATGTTTTCAAGATTATAGCAGTATGAAAAAGCTCCGTCGTTAATGTACTTCAGATTGTCGGGCAATGTGACGGAGGTAATGCTCTCGTTGGAAGAGAAGGCGTTGGTATTAATCCCAACCACCGTGTATTCCTTGCCGTCAACTTCTATTTTCGACAGAATCGTAACGTCGCCCTGAGCCTTCTTGCCATTCTTCACCCATGCCGTTCCGTCGGTGTTGAGTTCATAGTCGATGTTGTCCACTTCATGAGCCTGTCCGTTAGTTGCCGCAGCGATGAAGAAGCAAAGCAACAAGGTTCGCATCAATGATTGTAGAGAAAAGGAATGTTGTCCTTTCTCGAAGAGAGTTGAGTAAATAGTTTTCATAATACTTCTGGTTTTTGTTGGCAGCCCCCGATGCCATTTGTTACTTGAATGTTTATGTCGCTGCATAGCCGGAAGTGATACGGAGGTACATCGCCCCGAACTTACACCGATTGTTTTCTTGCGATGAATGCTGCTCCATCATACCAACCTGCAGATGGCAAGATGATGAAATACACTGAGCCCTATTCTTGCCCATCTGCTATTTGATAGCGGAATGAGCGGTTTGTTACGCTGCCCTTTTCGTATTGAGGGCTTTTTATCCCCGCCAGCACTGAGGCTGACGGGAATTTTAAATCTTTATTTATTTTTTTAATACTGGGCGTACTGGGTAACCATATTCATGCTCTGCAGTTATCATCCAATCAGGCAATGTCATCGTATCATTGTTACGCCACTTAATAATAGTAGCAAGAGGAGAACCCTCAATACGTGAAGCTGATTGATAGGCAGAGGTTTCATCATACCATTCATCTCCTTCATACGAACCTGTAGATGGTAAGATGATGAAATTGCCATTCGGTCCAACCACTTTCCAGTAATCAATAACTGTATGGTTATATTTATTTTTTTTCGTTGTGGCCCACCAAGTACATTCCTCCACCAGTTCTTGCCAATCTTCCTTGGTAGGTGTGCGGTAATTCTCGCCGAGATTAGCAGTAGCAGCATCATCTTCAGGTTGGAGCAATGTCAGCTTATCTGTCTCGTTGTACTTAGTGTAGTATGTTGTTTCTCCTATAAGTTCACCCCATTTGTATGTAGTTATATCATATTTCTGCTTTGTTACAGTCTCACCCCATGCATAGTAGTTGCCCTTTTCATACTCGCTATTTGCACCTACGTTGTATTTTCTCCACATCAGTCCGCTTGGCAAGCCGAGGTCTACACAATCCTTTACCACTGTTGTAGAGCCTCCGGCAGCCTTCAGAGCCTCAATCTTCTTAGCGATTTCAGCCAAAGCGTCAGCTTCGCTCTTGTTTCCGTCCTTCACCTCCTTTACGAGGTTGGCAATTTCGTCCTTGATGCCGTTGATGGCAGTGTCGTAGTCAGGCATAGCCTTGATAGCATTCTCGATGGCGCTGAGCTTGTTGCTGTAGTCAGGAATAGCGTTCATGATGCCCTCAAGTGCAGCAATCTGATCGTCGAGCTTGCTGTTCTGGTCCGTAATGAGCGCGTTGAGAGCCTTGAGCTGTGCCTCATAATTAGGCAGTGCCTTGATGGCAGTCTCGATAGCTGCGAGCTTAGCGGTATAGTCCGGCAGACCCTTGATGGCTGCCACGAGAGCGTCGCCTTTCTTTTCGAGTGCGAGGGTCTGAGCCTTCATGGCGTCCTCGATAAGAGCCAGCTTGCCTTCCAATGAAAGGGTCTGAGCCTTCATGGCAGCCTCAATGGCAGCGAGCTTGGCGTCAAGAGTGGCATTGACAGAGTTGAGCACGTCCTTGATGGCTTGCAACTTGGTCTGCTGGTCGGCATTCATCTTGTCGATGGCAGCCGTAAGCTGGGCAATGGCCTGCTCGTTCTTGAGCGTACCATTGTTGATGGCATCCACCACCTTGCTGAAGTCGTTGACCACAGTAACACTCATTGTATAGTCGATCTGGGGAGCGTCTTCCTGACAAGAACTGAAGAACGCTGGTATAGCCAGCAGCATTGCACCAGCTAACAAGATTGATTTTAATGTTCTCATAATCGTATATTTTTTAAGTTATTACTTTTTTACCTTGATAGTTACTCTTCTGCCTTCAAACGTCTTTTTGCCGTTCTTGGCTCCGATGGCAGTCTGAGGTTGGAGGTCTTCTGGAGCGAAGCCTTCCTTCAACAGAACCTTTACTACCCGCTTCAGACGACGCTCAGAGAGGGTCTGGTTGTACTCTCGGAGGCCCGGAGTGCTTGCTTCGGCAAGGATAGACAGTTTCTCGCCCTTTACGCTGCGTGCAAACGTGCGCAGACGGTCCATTTCCTCACGGCTCATGTACGAGCTGTTGTGTGCAAACTGTACGAAGTGCTCCTGTGTAGCCACTACAGCCTTCTTGCTCTTCTGGCAGTCATCGAGCTGTCGCTGCAGGTCGCTGTTCTGCTGTTCAGCCTTCTGTCGGAGTGCAGCTTCACGGTCGGCACGGGTCTTTTCGGCATCAGCTTTCTGGCGCAGGTTGTTGGCTCGGTCGTTGAGCGCAGCCAACTCGCCGTCGTAATAGTTGCGCAGCTTGCGTGCACGACTCTGTACGAAGTTGTAGCGAACGGTTGCCATAGCGTAGATGAGATGCTTCGGAGCCACCTCCTTGCGGTTGAGCAGCCAGTCCATTTCGCCTTTAACGCCTACGGTGAAGCGGCGGCTCACGTCAGCCTCGATGTGCAGTGTGGCAGGGATGTAGAGCTTGTCGAAGTTCTCGTGGCGGTTGCGTGTGCTCACGTTGCCCGTAATGGTGACGGTACCGTCATTATTGATATTGGTATTGCTACCTATCGGCTTGTTGGTACCATTCTCGGTCATGGTGTTGTTTATCCACATACCGTATTCATTGCCACGGGCGAATATTCCGCCTACGCCTGTGCCTATCCAGATGTTGAACCACTGTGCCTTACGTGCAGGCCAGAACTCCATGAAGTTGAACTGTGCGCCAAGTTTCACGCTGTGGGTATTCATCACATAGTTGCCATAGGTCTTTACAGGCATCACCTGGGTATTGATAGTCGAGAAGCGTTGCTCACGGCGGTAGCGCGACCAGATGTAGTCGGCACCAATGCGAACCCACGGGCGAATGGTGAAGTCGATGCCACCGCCTACTGCCGGCGACTGCTTATAGCTCGACTTTGCGTCGATGTTCTCATACCACACACCGTTAGCCCACGACAATCCGCCCTGAGCGTAAATGCTCCAAGTATTAGTGCGCAGTTCCTTATTAGTATCGCATGGCGGATCAGCCATTCCCTCACCCTCGGTCTGCGCCTGAGCGCCTACCGTGAAGAGCGATGTAAGCAATACGCTGAGCCCTACTCTTGCCCATCTGCTATTTGATAGCGCAATGAGCGGTTTGGTTTGTCTTGTATTCATAATTTATTGATTTTAAATCTATATTCTAAATATATTTAGCATTAACTGAGCGCCGTTAGTACCCTTCATTTTCATGATAACCTGTTCACTGTTTACCTTGTTTATTGCTACACGATTGATTCTTTTAACCTGTTTAGCAAAAGAGTACTCCTTCAAGAATGCGACTGGGCCGATTGGATCAGGAAGTGGGTCGCTTAGATCAATTGGAGGAAGAGGCTGAGGACCATCTGGACCAACAGGGCGAACAATCGGTTTAGCAACCGGGTCGATAGGTTTAGGACGAGGTATTATGATAATTATACCATCACCAAAAATAATTATAGGAAATTTCTTCGGATACCCTGGGATATAATGACCAAACTTACCCTTGGCAATGTGCTCGTCAAGCAACTTACCAACATTCTTGATTATGCCGATTTTGGTTGCTGGGTTATAAGTATTAAAACGTGAGAAAGTCTCGAAACGGATATTGTCAACGGCATGCTGATTCAGTATGCCAGGCCTGCGATTAGCAGGTGTTAGTCTGTAAAATTTTGATTGTCTGTTCATAACCATCTCATTATTAAGTTTTACAATAATATTTTTTGTTACGGTGCCCTTTTCTTATTGAGGGCTTTTTATCCCCGCCAGCACTGAGGCTGACGGGAATTTTAAATCTTTATTTATTTTTCAAATACTGGGCGTACAGAGACACCACTTGCACGATTTACATCATATCTTTTATCAGACACTTATTTATTAGAGTAGCGGTCGAATACCGGTCGTACCACAACACCAAATGTACGCGATATTGTTCCAAGCCATGGCTTCTTGATACTTCCGCTTGATGTCTCTTCAGCAAATATAGGCCATTTCAGAGCTACTGCCCGTTTGTAGCTATATTTATCTGCTAACCCATCCGGATATAAATATAAATTAGCTGTAGTATAGTAGGTATCCTTGTCAGAATCGTTATACCATGTCTTGAAACCACCGGTCGCCGGTAAGATGATATATTTTCCGTTAGGTCCTGTCACTATCCATCGTGCAATGGATTTCGTCTGCGACGGATCCAATTCTATTGGAAGTGTGACAGTAACGGCCTCCCATTTACAATTGTCAAGCAGCTCTTGCCAGTCTTCTTGTGTAGGAATGCGATAGCCTACACCTAAATTAGCATTAGCAGCATCGTCTTCGCGCTCAAGCACCGTCTTCCAGTCTTTCTCACTGTACTTTAATATCTCCTTTATAACGCCATCTTTATCAGTCTTATAAAGCTTGTAGGTCGAATTTTTATAATCATTCTTGGTAGAAGTCTCTCCCCAGGCATAGTAATCGCCAAGTTCTGTAGGCTCGGTTGTACCCATATTGCTCTTAGCCCACAGCAGTCCGCTTGGCAAACCGAGATCAATACAATTCTTTGGTATCGGCATTGGCTCAGATCCTCCGCCGATGCCTCCGGCAGCCTTCAGTTCCTCCAGTTTCTTAGTGATTTCAGCCAAAGCGTCAGCTTCGCTCTTGTTTCCGTCCTTCACCTCCTTTACG
>ERZ1034730.285-NODE-285-length-20541-cov-19.945084_pt1 | contig 20541 bp, 38 predicted proteins | sample MGYA00520650_ERZ1034730 | MGnify/ENA primary metagenome ERZ1034730 (study PRJEB33766, sample SAMN09781702) | gut metagenome | biome: gut microbiome | host: Homo sapiens | place: Madagascar | study: EMG produced TPA metagenomics assembly of the PRJNA485056 data... | reverse complement strand
ATGGAATTTACCGCTCAAACAATCAAAGAAAAATCGCCTACTAATACCTACTATATAACTAATAACACCTAAAAGGCTTATTTTCAATCACTTACAAATAGAAATAAGGTAAATATCTCTATTTTAGATATTAGTAGCTATATAGTAGGTATTAGTATATCTTGTTACTATTTTGTTACTCGTTCTTAACATTTATCCCCCATTTTCTTGCAAGTAACAAAAAAAACGATTATCTTTGCAGCGAAAACCATAACAAGGAGGCTTATGAAAGAAAAGAACAATTCAAAAGAACCAGTCACTATCAGATACAAAGAGTTAGCCAACGGCAACCTCAGTATCTACCTTGACATCTACAAGGATGGGAAGAGGGCATACGAATTTCTCAAACTCTATATCCTTCCTGAAACAGGTAAGGACAGAATGGAGAACAAGAGGAAGAATAAGGAGACCAGGGAAGTAGCAAATCTCATCAAGGCGCAGCGCATCCTTGACATCAAAAACGGAATGGCAGGGATAGAAAGCAAGAGCAAAGGTAAGATGAAGCTCTCTGACTACATAGATAAGTTCATCAAATACAAGAAGGGTGTAAACCCTACCTATGATGATTCCTTCCTCAACCGAACGAAATCGCTTGTTGTAGAATACAAAGGCGACAATGTACTCATGAAGGATATAAACAAGGAATGGTGCTTAGGCTACATCAGATTCCTGAATACAACAACCTCTCGAAGAGGCAAACCACTCGGCAAGAACTCAATCAAGACATACTACAGATACTTCGGTTCGGTTATCATAAAGGCTGCCAAGGATGGAATCATACAGAAGAATCCTCTGGAGCAGATTGATACAGAGGAAAAGCCTAAGGCGAATGATGATGCAGGAAGGGTATATCTCACCATAGACGAGATTAGAAAGATGGCAGATACAGAATGCGAGAAAGAGGTTATCAAACGAGCATTCATGTTTTCCTGTTTTTGTGGGCTACGAATATCAGACATCAGGAAGCTGAAATGGACAGATATAGAGCAGACGACAGATGGCGATGGGAACACTCACTACCGCCTTTCTACGACTATGCAGAAGACACAGAAGACCATCACCTACCAGCTATCCAATGAAGCCGTCAAATGGCTACCCGAAAGAGGTGAAGGTGAACTTGTATTCGAGCATCTTACCAAGAAGTCAAAGTTGAGCATGGTAGTGAAGGACTGGGCAAAGGCAGCAGGAATAGAGAAGTATGTTACATTCCACACCGCAAGACACTCTTTTGCCACAATGATGCTGACTCTTGGAGCAGACATCTATACCACCAGTAAGCTTCTTGGGCACTCCAAGATACAGACAACTGAGATATATGCTAAGATTATTGATAAGAAGAAGGATGAAGCCGTAGGACTCATTGATAAGTTCTTCGACAAATGACAATAAAGGCATCGGGAATTATACTCGATGCCTTTATTGTGTTAAACTCTGTAATTTCCTTCTGATTCTCAGGAGAAAATCGTAACTTTGCCTCCATGAAGATATTCGATATATTCAAAGATACAGACCCTTTCGAGCTTGTTGTATGCTTCTTGCTTGGATTTATAATAGCCGAATTATTTTAAAATAATAAATCAGCAATCTTTTGAATCAAAGCACCGACACAAGCCGCCAAGATTAACTTGATAATCTCGGCAATATTTTCGTGTCTATTTTTAAACTTCGATTCTTCTTTTAGAGCCTTCACTTCCTCCTTATGTTCCTTCTTCAACGTACTGCCATTCCAAAGGATTGGTATCTGGCTCCTGCCCTGCTTGGTAACACTATACACTACCCTGGATTCTTGGTTACTATAGGCATACCCTCGGTTGAGGTATTCGCTCTTCACCAATAGTTCTGCAGCACCCTCTTTCCAAGCATCATCAGGAGATACGTGGTCGTAAATAATACCCCATATCTCCTGCTCATACTCGGACTTATCTCGAATATTGTCCAGCAGCACATACAGCTTCTGTTCGTTAGTTATCCCAGCCATTTTATTTTTCCAGTTGGGAAAATATTTTTTTCTTAGTTGGGAAAATAAAAACATACTACTTCCCAAGAACAACCTTCCATCCAGTCTTTCCGTTCTTTTTAAAACAAAGGAGAATAGACAACAATATTGTTTGGAATAAGGCAGCAAAAGCATATTGTCCTAAAACATACGCTGTTCCACCGCCAATGACACCACCTAGGATAACATAGATGATTTCAATAGCGAAGAAGGCGTAGATTCCATACTTTTTCTTGTTAACTATCAAAATGATAGCTACAGCAATAAAAACACTCAACACGCTACCTAAAATCTTCAATGCTCCAGCATTAGAATCCAAGCCCATCATTATAAAGCCTGTTGCAATCCCCATGAATGAGCGAAAAATCTGACAGACAGCGCATAGCCACAACAATATAGACGTAAAGCCGTTCAACTCATTACCATCCTTATTGGTTGGATTCTGCTTTTCGTACCAATCTGTAGAAAACTTCTGTCCCTCTACATTCTTTGTTTCATTAACTTTCTGTTCCATAATTTATATTTTAGAAACCGCCATATCCGCCAGATACGCCCTTGTTCTCATAATACTTATAGAATTTGTCTGGACCCCCAATCTTGAATACCCTCTCGCTCTTGGAAGACTTCACGCCATAGCATTCCGTCTTCTCCTTTGACTTCTCTGTGGCTGCACTCTTAGAGTAGTTGGTAACGCTGGTAACCCAGAACTCGTTGTCGATATGCTTGCTTGCCACCTCATTCTTGTCGAAGCCGTAGGCGATTCTGTTCTTGAAGTCTATAGGCGTGTTGTCCTTTGAATAGATTCCCACTTGGCATGTTTTGCCAGGGAAGTCCTTGTCCTTGTTGCATGTCTGCATAAAAGAAGGGGAAACTTTGTAATACCCGAACACCTTGTAGCACTTGGCAGGGATGCAGACGGTTTCCTTCTCCTTCATCGTCACGCTGCTTGATGTGGCTTTTGTCCCCTTTAGCATGTTTGCCACTGCGCTCGCAACATCTCGCTCCACGTACAAGTCACTTCCCCAGAATCCATACCCACTTCTCTTTGCAAATGCGGAAGTTGTTACAGCAGCGGTCTGGCTGTACTCCTGCTGCGTATAGCTTCTGCCCTGATAGTAGTCAACAGCCTTGCCGTTAATTACGTAGAATGACTGACCCATGTTGACGAAGATGTCCTTGTCGGTCTTGTTCTGCACTGCGAATCTTAACTCTCCGTCCAGAGACCATAGGTTGTAGAGAACCTTGCAGTCCTCATTCTCATAGACAAGCGAGTTGTCCTGCGTCTTTAGGTTGTCAGTCGAAACCTCATAAACTTGATAGTAGCTACTCTTGCATGATACCATGCAAAGGACGATGGCGGCAAGTGTAGCCGTCTTCTTGATTGATTTTACCATAATGATATTGTTTAGTTAAACATTTTGATTATCCTACATTTGCTTTACTCATACCACCGCCCAAGATGGACAATAGCTGGTCGTAGCGTTTCTCTAACTCTTCGTACTTTGCCTTCCAGACAGAATCATCCTGATGATACTCCTGCTCAGGAATCACCTCATGGATAATATCATGCTTAGGTTCTTCGGCAACCATATAAGACGAACCATCTGCATCTTGGTTACTATACATAGTACCTACCCCACGCATCAACCACTCGGCAGACACGTCAGGGAAAGCAATAAGTACCTTCGCAACAACATTCGCTGACAAAGCACGCTCACCCCTCAACTGAGTATTAAGGGTAGTTTGAGCCACATCGACTAACTTTGACAAAGAATTAACCGATACTTGCTTATCCTCCAAAATTAGCTTAATACGCTGAAAAATAGTAACTTCCATACATTTTACATTTTTAAACAATACTTAATTAACCATAACTGGTTAGTAATTTCTTGCTAAATATTTGGTTAGTTAGCAAGAAATGACTACCTTTGCACTCGTAATCAACAGGTTGCTATATATTTAAAAGCAAAAGTACAACAAAAAATTAAGTTATGCAAGTAAAAAAGATAAAAATTATCAAAGTTCCGCTTGAAGGACGAAAAAAACTTGCCGAGCGATATGGTTGTTGCAGAGAGACAATCTTCAACGCTCTTGCGTATAGGAGTCAGAGCAAGCAGTCCGAGGACATCAGGCAAGATGCTTTGAATGACTTCGGAGGAGTTGAAACCGAAAAGGTTGTGTTTTATTAGGAAGGAGGTGAGTATGATTAAGAGATTATTCAGAACATGGCTGAGATGGACTCTTTTTAAAAAACTGAGCAAGTCATGTACCAACTGGGAAGAAGGTTTCATTTGGGTATATAACTTGCCAGTTTGGGAATGGAACATCGGCATATACTGCATTGAGCGTACAGAACACACGTATTGGCACGATGCGCATTATGATAACACCAAAAGAAAAGTGTCTGTAGAAGAAGCTCAAAAACTTTTAAACTTCTTCCACAAATAGGAACACAGTAACTTGGTTCAATGGTGTACCACCATTAGTAACGACAGTGCTATTACAAGAGGAGATACTTACAACTCTCCATTTGTTAGCATTTAGTTTGTCAATACGAGAATTAATCTTTTCGTTCAACTCATCCAAGTTATCTGTCTGATAGGTGAACATAATTACTTTTTGCTGTTTCATACGAAATTGAATTAAGTTAAAATAAAAATTTGTCAACCGCAAAGGTACAAAATAAAAACAACAATCGGGCAACGGTAGATATAATAATGTATAAAATGAAAATTTGTCACTTTCTGTTTCATACACTACCGCCCGATTTTAAAAACGGAGGAACCCTATGAATGAAATTTCAACTATTGTAGATGGTGACAGAATGACATCACTACAGATTGCAGAGATTACTGGCAAGGCTCACAAAGATATAATGAGAGCAATCCGAAACATGGAGCCAGCTTGGGAAAATGTATGTGGGCGCAAATTTGCGCTGACATCAAGAGAGGTCAATCAGCCGAACGGTGGAACAAGAGAAACTTCTTGTTATTCCCTCACCAAAGAAGAATGTCTCTACATCGCCACCAAGTTCAACGATGAGGCGAGAGCCAAGTTGATTAAACGATGGAAGGAACTGGAGGAGCAACATCAAAAGCCATCCGTCCCACAGAACTATCTCGAAGCTCTCAAATCTCTGGTCAAGGCAGAAGAAGAGCGTGAGCAGTTAGCCTTGGAGAACAAGCAGCAGCAAGCAACCATCCTCACTATCAGCAAGGAGAACATGGAACTTGGGAACAAGATTACCGATATGCTGCCAAAGGTTAGCTATTACGACAAAATCTTGCAGAGCAATGCCACCATGACCATCACCCAGATAGCACAGGACTACGGAATGAGTGCCATCAAGATGAATAAGGAACTGGAAGCGATGAAGATTCAGCATAAGGTTCGAGGTCAGTGGATATTGTACGGACAGTTCCTTACTGGCGGCTACGTTCATAGCAGGGCAGTTGACATCATCCGTTCAGACGGAAGACATGATGTGAAGTACAACACCGAGTGGACCACAAAGGGAAGAATATTCCTTTATGATGCACTCAAATCAAAGGGCATTCTCCCCTTAATAGAGCAGGAATGCACTCCCAGCAGTAAGGGCACTGGTAGAACAGAGTCGTCAAAGACAACTGGTGCCTGTCAGCAAACCCTCAAATTCAACTGATATGATAGAACAAGAGATAAAAGAGCAGTTGGACCGCATCGAGCAGTATTCGATGATAGCGGCTAAGTCAATGCTCAACATCAAGGAAGCTGCATTTATACTCGGCATGACCATAGAAGGAGTCAGGATGAATGTCAGGAACCACATTCTACCTTGCTACAAGCCGAACGTCAACCGACTCTACTTCAAGAAGAGTGAGTTGGAAGACTGGATGATGCAGAACCGCTCGAAGAGTATGGCAGAGATAGAATCAGAGGCAGCAGCCTATTGTGCAACCCATTAAAAATATAGAATATGTTCCAAACAGTCATGTTATTATTGTCAATTTTCGCTTTTTGCGTAATGACAAATGAGATTTACCGCTCATTCAAGGAATGGGGCAAATAAGATATGGTGAGTGAACCTCAAATAAAGTTCATAATAGATAAAAAATATAATTAGCGTTGTTGATATTGTTTGTTATAGTGGAGGTTTTTTGAAGTTCACTACTTCCACTCACCACCAGCCAGGAATGTTTTGTAATAGTTGTTATTGACGCAAGTAGCTCAGATGGTCAGAGCAGGAAGGTTCATAGCCTTCATGTGTCGTGGGTTCAAGTCCCACCTTGCGTCCCAACAGCCTGATTCCAAGGCTTCGTATCGGATAGGATAAACCTTCCTAAAGAGGTACTCGCAGCCAAAAGCAGCGTATGCAACCACAACATACGATTAGACGAGGATGTGGCAAGGCTATTACCTGCACTATAGGTGGATATGGGAACGTCTTGGAGTTCACTTGTGAGGATGCAGACCTTATGCCGTGACCATTAAAGATAATGTAGCAGAAAGGTAGGAGCGCACAACTACAATTCGGTTCTAATGCAGCCAGCACGATCTGGAATAGATGATGCAATTCGCAACCCATATATTTAATTTTGTTATATATGTGCGGAAATTAGTGCTGGGAGTCACAAGCCTCCATGAATGCAGAGTGGAACCTAGTTGATGTCCTTAGGCGAAAGCGTGGCTCGGCTCACTAGGGGCGGTGGTGAAATGGAACTAAGTGCGTCGGACACCACCGCCATTTTCAATGGAAAGTACATAACTACATTATAGATTGCATTTTTAAACCATATTTTTAAAGTTGATAACTTATCCCGATGGTTCGTGAGAATAGTCGGGCTTTTTTAATTTCTAAAAAAATACGATTATGGTAACATTCAGACCTAGGGGATGCCATGATTGCATGCTGTATGGCTCATGCAAGGATCCAAAGGCAGACCCAAGGACAGATTACTCCTGTAAGTATTGGGAGTGGAGACATGGTTGATAAACTTAATACATAATTAGATATGAAGGAATTAATTACAATCCAGTCGGAACTTAAAGCCCCGAAGACACAATACAATAAGTTCGGTGGCTACAAGTATCGCAAGGCAGAGGACATTCTTGAATCCGTCAAGCCATTGCTGGCAAAGCAGAAATGTACCCTCATCATTACAGATGATATTGTAATGGTTGGCAGCCGCATCTACGTGAAGGCTACCGCTACTATCAAGAATGAGAAGGGCGAGTACGAGACATCTACTGGATGGGCAAGAGAAGAGGAAACCAAGAAGGGTATGGACGGTAGTCAGATTACTGGAGCTTCATCATCCTATGCCCGAAAATATGCGCTCAACGGACTCTTGGCTATTGACGATAATGCAGATTCCGATACAACCAACGATGGTCAGCATCATACAGCGCAGCAGCAAGCAAGCCCACAAGCACAATCCGCTCAACCTGCCCAGCATCCAGCAACACCCCAGTATCACCCAAACGACCTGAATGAAGGCATGGAGTATCTGAGTAGATGTGTTAATAAGGACAACCTGATATGGGTAGTCCAGACATACAAGCCGCTTACCGCCAACCCTCAGTTTATGCAAGCAGTATCGGCTAAGAAGAAACAATTAGGAATACAATAATGACAGAAGTAAAGAAAATTACGTTAAATGAACCAAAGGTTACATTTATTGAAGAATCTCATCAGTACTTCCTTGGCAAGAAAGAACTGAAAGGTGTAACAGGAACGCTCATCAAGAAAGCCTTCCCTGACACCTACAAGAACATACCTGAGTCTGTATTGATGAAGGCAGCAGAGCGTGGAGGTCTCATCCACAACACGTTTGAGACCTTCTGTTCGATCTTTGATGCAGACATCAAGCAGTACCCGAATCCTACGGAAGAGCTTCAAGCCTTCCACTCCATGTTAGTCTCATACGGTTTACATTATATTGCATCCGAGTATCTCGTTACCGATGGAGAGAACTTCGCATCCGCTATTGATGGTATCTTTGCGGACGATGAAGGTAATATCTATCTCGTTGACTACAAGACCACCTCCACCCTCCACTACGACAACGTATCTCTCCAGTTATCCATCTATGCCAAATGGTTCGAGGAACAAAACCCTGACCTAAAGGTGAAGGAGATTGTTTGCATGTGGTTCAAGAACGGACAGAGCAAGTTTCAGCCGCTACCAAGAGTATCAGATGAGCAGATAGATGAGTTAATCAACGCTTATCTTACTGACGATGCAGACTTTCAGTATAAGGTAGAAGTACCTGAACAGTTCTCGGCACTGGAGCAGGAGTATCGATTGATAACTGCCCGAATTGATGCAATGAAAATTGTGCAGGACGGATTGAAGGAGAAGATAATGAAGATGATGGAGGAGAACAAGCAGAAATCCATCAAGACCAATATCGGCTCTTACTCTTATGTGGCAGCAACCACCAAGAAGGTCTTCGACACGAAGCTATTCAAGGACACGGAGCCTGACCATTACGAGTATTATCTGAAAGAAACGGCTACCAAGCCATCGTTAAGAATCAAACTTAATTAATTAAATATGAACGTAAAGTTTACAGGCAAGATTATTGCGGTAGGGCAAGTTCAGATGGGGACTTCCCAAAACGGAACCCAATGGAGTTCGTGTGAATATACCATCGAAGAGTTGAACGAGCAATATCCTTCAAGAGCCGTTATCCAAGTGTATGGCTCTGACAAGTTGCAGCAGTTCAATATCCAGTTAGGCGAAATCATCACCGCTCACATCGGACTAAAAGCACGTCAGTCTAAGGAAGGACGCTGGTTCAATCAGTTGGACTGCTGGAAAGTTGACCGACCAAACGCTCAACCGCAAAGTCAGATTGGGCAGAACCCTCAGCAGCAGGGTGGATATTACGCACCACCTCTGCAACAATTTCCCCCACAGGTTAATGCGAGCGGTCAACCTACTCAGCAGGGTGTTCAATATTCAGGAGGTCAGCAAGGAAATCTCCCATTCCCTCCACGTTAAAAAATAAGGTATGGAAATCCATCTTGTACGAACAACCACTGGTCTTCGTCCATACTCGGATGATGATTATGAGGAATTGAAAAAGATAAAGGTTGGCTCCATCGTCAAGGCGAATATCGTCCGCCCACGCAACGTGAAGTTCCATCGCAAGTTCTTCGCTCTTATCCGTGCGGCATGGGATTGTCTTACTGAGCAGCAGCGCACCAACCTACGCTCGGTAGATACATTTCGTGAGCAGCTTCTGATAACATCAGGATTCAGTGAACCGCTCTACGACCTGAACGGACAGAAGTTCTTGGAGAGAGCCAAGTCTATCTCCTTCGCCAAGATGGATGAGCCAGCCTTTAACGATGTATATTCCAAGGTCTTAGACACCATTCTTACCATCATGGTAGCCAATGGTGTTACAGAAGACGAGTTTAATAACATATTACAAAATTATAGTTGATATGACACGTAGAAACGACAAGCGCAACAACAGACATAATCGTCAGCGCAACAACAAAACAGAGTTTTCACCATTTGCATCAATGCTTTTCGGAGCACTGCTTGGCAAGGGTGCTGATATGATTGCCAGTGTCTTGATGGATAAGGCGGCAGAGAATGACCACCCAAATGACGAGCCACACACAGGAATCAAAAAGGTTGGCAACCATGTAGAGTCTTCTGTTATCGTTAAAAATGACGGAACAGCCACAGAGGTTCCTATCCCTGATAACCTCCAGTTCTTCTTCGATGAGGATGGCAAGTTGATGGTTCGTAAGAAGATTGAAGGAGAGGCAGAAACTCCTGATGATAAGGAAGACAAGCCTATCACTTATGATGATGTTCTCAAAGAATTCTACTATGGAAAGACTGCATATTGGGTTTGTTACGAAGACAACATTTTTGAAAGTAAACAGGGTCTTGCAAATTACAAAGATGCCGTCAACTGCACCACTCCTGCTCAGGCTAAACGTTATGCTGCATTCAACAAGTTGCAGAACATCGCCAAGTATCTCAACAAGGGATGGAAACCTGACTTTACTTACTCAAGTAATTATACAATTTGCAAGGATTGTACTGGTAAGTATAGTTTTCTTACCAATTGCACATACCAAGCAGGAGCAATCTATTTCAAGACGGAAGAACTTGCAAGGGAAGCCGTCCGCCTGATGGGTGAAGCTTCTCTCAACGACCTTTTCAACGAAGACTGGTAATGACATCATACGCTGAAATCAAGGCAAAGCTAGAGCAGGAAAACAAGAAGATACGCAAGCGTTCATCCTACGATGAGCACAACTTGCAAGCCGCAGAGGTCAGGTATATCCGTGGGGTATATCCTGACCTTGAAGGCGTCTTCTTTGCCGTTCCGAATGGCGGCAAGCGAACCTCCCGACAAGCCGCATGGCTGAAAGAAGAAGGTATGAAGGCAGGAGTTTCAGATATGCTGCTCCTGAAACGCACCTCTCAGTACGGATTCCTCTGCATTGAAAACAAGACACCGAAAGGCAGACAAGAGCCAGAACAGAAGGTGTTTCAGTGTGAAGCGGAGCGGCACGGAGGAAAGTACATCATCGTCCGCTCTGTAGATGAGTTTATCCAAGCAATCGACAACTATCTAAATGGTGAACTATGAAACAATTTCAAATGCAATTAATGCCACCATTTTTTCGTGGCGAGAACCCAAAAGATAAGTTTCTTGAAACTCTTCTGGAAAAACAAGAAGAAGAGTTAACAGAAAAAATAATCTCTATCTTGGAAGCCAAAGGCTACAAAGTTACTCCTCCTCCCAAGGAGGTCAAAGACGAATACACCTTTGATCGGGCATGGAATCTCTACGAAAAGAAGGTCGGCTGCAAGTCTAAGTTGGAAAAGAAATGGAACTCTATGAGTAAGGCAGACAGAAAGGCAGCTATAGAGTATATTCCTCTCTATGTACTCTCCCAGCCCGACAAGCAATATCGCAAGAACTTCCAAACTTTCCTCAACCAGCGAGGATGGGAAGACGAACTTATCGGAGCGACACCACCGCCAGCAGTTATCAACGAGCAACAATCTGAGATAAGTCAACTTATCGCCAAAACAAAGGCGGAGCAGGAGCGGAATACGGACGAAGCAAAGAACCAAGCCCTTCGACAACGCATCTTTGGCATGATAGAAATCCTTGAAAAGAATCCAAAGAGCTTCTGTAAATCTCAGTTGGAAATATATCGTGATAACGGAACATTGGAACGCTTGGGCATCCAATGGAACCCATAACATCTACGAAACCGTTTACCACAATGATAGCAATCAGCAAATACAACAAGCAGCATCCTCTCAGAGTATTCGAGGCGTTCGCTGGTTATGGCAGCCAGAGTCTCGCCTTCAAGTACCTCCAAGAGAACCATCCTGAGTTTGACTTCAAGGTAGTAGGATATTCGGAGATAGAACCTTCTGCTATTCAAGCCTACAGACTTTTGCATGGGTGGGATATTCCTAATTTCGGTGATGTGACAAGAATTGACTGGAACGAGGTTCACGACTTCGACTTCATCAGTTGGTCTTCTCCATGCCAAGACTTCTCAAATGCTGGTCTCAGGCAAGGTGGCGAGGAAGGGAGCGGCACACGTTCATCCCTCATCTTTCAGGAGAAGAGAATGCTGGCAGTCAAGAAACCGAAATATGTGATGTTGGAGAACGTGAAAGGACTCCTGTCAGAGAAGATGAGAAAGTACTTCTTCCAATATCTCAGAGACCTCGACTCTTTCGGCTACACGTCATTTTACAAGGTTCTTAATTCTAAGGACTATGGGATTCCACAGAATCGTGAACGTATCTTCGTAATCTCCATCCTAAGAACAGAAGACGAGCCGAACCCTGAGTATCACTTCCCTTCGCCTATCAAGTTAGAGACAACGGTTGAGGACATATTGGAAGATGATGTATCTCCCGAATATTTCCTATCCCAGCCACTTCTCGAAAAGTATCTCACAAAAGCAGACATCAATGAATCAATCGAAAAACTCTACCCCGAAGATAGCAATACCGAAAACTGCTGATGGATGCTCCCCGACCATCACATCATCGTTTGGTGCAGGAATCAGCATAGCCAATCTTCTTGGTGTTGACCATTTCCCTAAGGGGGGGGGTATTGATAATCAAAAAGTTACAAGCATGAAACTACTCATCAACTCAGACGTAGATGGTTTAAGTAGAACCATCCGTGCAGGTTATTATAAGGCTGGTTTTGCCAACTATATACATAAAGATGGCAGAGCAGCAGACCAGAGTCTATTCCACCAAGGGTATCTCCCCTACTCTCTGTTCTAGTATGGGTCACGGAGGTGGCTGCATTCCATTATTCTTAATAGTCAAAGAGATATGATAACTGGAGGAAAACGTATGAAATCCATACTCCTATCAGGGAAGGTCAAGCCTGATATGGGGGGGCAAGTCTTAGACCTCTATAACCAACAAGTCTATGACAATATTGCTCCAACAATGCTAACAACCATTGATTCTTCATCAATGACATTCGTAACCATCATGAACAAAGAAATAATTCACACCGCTCCCAACGGAAAGAAATACTCCATCCAAATCAGAAAGTACACTCCAAGAGATTGTTTCCGACTGATGGGAGTCCACGAAGCTGACATAGACAAACTCCTGAGCAAGGAGAAGTCTGGTCAACTCATTATCTGTAAGAGCAAACTCTATGCGCTCGCAGGGAACTCAATAGTCACCAACTGCCTGACTGCCATGTTCGAGGAACTGATATTTCCATCAGGGAATTACTATCACGACAAGAGCGGTCAGCTATCACTCTTTTAGCTTATGGATATTTTCGGATATATCAAGATAGGCAAGCGCATCAGCAAAGCGCATAAAGCCCTCTTTGCCCACAAGACCATGGTACTATGGTACAAAGGCAACCCAATCATCGGGACAATGCACGATGGTTTGTGGTACCAGCAAGACATGAACGGAAAGTGGGAGCAATTAATGTTCCAGCAACAAGTAACTCACGTATCATTCTTACCTTCCCCACCAAATGAAAAAAGAGAAAGAACAAATCTTAGCCATCATCGCTGAGATTCAGGAAGAGCGTAAGGCAGCGCACATCGTTCCAAATCATGTTCTTACTTCCGAGATTATCAACCGAGGATTCCATCAGCCTCAGCAAGCCCTCAACGAATTATGTGCAGAAGGGAAGATAAGATGGTGCAGAACACTCAACGATACGGCATTCACTATCAAGTCATAGCAACGCTATGTGGATTAAAATAAACAAATACTATCAGAAATTTATAAATCAAAATCAATATGGAAGAAAAGTTAGGAATAATTACAAAGGAAGACTTGGAGGTCTTATCTAAACAAGCCTATGAGTCTGCAAAGAGCAAGGGATTCTACCCTGATACTGGTATTGATACTACACCCTACCTGATGTTCATCATAGTAGAAATGAGCGAAGCTTTACAAGCCGACAGAAAAGATAGACATGGTTCAATCGAAGACTACGAAATCGAGATTGAAATGGGCAGAGACATTCCGACCGCCTACCGAAACACATTGGAAGGCACAGTAGAGTCTGAGTTTGCCGACATCGCTATTCGTATTCTCTCACTCTTGGGTAGTATCATGGATAGCGAAAAAAATCGAACTCATGGGAGATAATGACATAAAAGATGAATACGCATTGGCTAAATTTATCTTTGGGCTTAATATAGTAGAAGACCTATACAGACTCATCGAAAAGATGGGAGTCTGTGACTTGAACGATTCCCCAAACTGGTATCTCGCCAAACATCTTCAGGAAATGCTAATAGACATCTTTGCGATTGCCCACAGAAACAATATCAACATGATGGAACATATCAGGTTGAAAATGAAGTACAACGAAACCCGTCCGTACCTACACGGATATAAATATTAGGAGGACAGAATATGTTTGGAATAGAACAGATTACAAGAAGATGCTTAATGACTTTGATTGATGGTAGCAAGATTCAGGCTACCATCACCATCCCAAAGCCGACCAAACCCATCTTTCCTGAGCAGATGGAACGAGAGTTTATCAAGAACATCAACAACTCACTACATCTTGCGAAAAACAAGATTGTAAAGTTACATATAACGAGAAATTAGCTTATGGAAGATTTACATATAGGTTTGGAAATAACACTTAAAGTTATCGAAACCGAAGGATGTAACGATTGCTTCTTTGGCGGTCAGATCTGCGAGCACATCAAATGCTATAAAGATGAGCGAAAAGATAAAAAGAATGTTCAATTCAAAAGAGTGAAATAACATGGAAAAAGAACTTAACATAGCGGCTATCCTGAAGGATAAGCCTCAGAATACCAGATTATGGTCGCCAATATTCGGTGATGTATATCTGAAAGATGTTACTGATGTCAATAATAACATGATTCGTATCACTCACCACGGAGTTGATAATATATTCATGAATAATGGTAAGGCTTGGGCAGATGGAGACGTTTGCCTATTTCCAAGCAGATGTATGGATGATTGGCAGAAATTCGCTTGGAAGAAAGGCGATGTGCTAGTAAGTAATGAAGGTGATGTAGAAGTTATCTTTGATAAATGGTACGATGATACTTACACAAATTTCTATGGTAAACATTACTTAGATAGTGAGAATGAAAATAATATCAAGTATTTTGAAGGATTTGTATGCATAACAGAAAGATATTTTCTTGAATCTAAAGATGCCGCTCAGACCTATATCAACACCATCGAGGAGCGATTGGGTGGCAAGCTCAACCTAGAGACTTTGGAGATTGAGCAGCCTAAGCGAGAGTTCAAGGATGGGGATATAGTGACGCTTAAGATACCAAATCTGGAAAAGAATATTAGAATATTCAAAGAGGTAGTCAACAAGAAAATGCATGAAAATCATTACTATGTTGGTTTTAATTTTGATGACGATGGCAGACCAATACAAATATTCAAAGACTATTATGCATATACTGATAATGACCGCCCTGCCACTGACTCTGAGAAGCAGCAACTCTTTTCAGCCTTAGCTAAGGAAGGTAAGCGTTGGAATCCAGATACCAAACAAATTGAGGACTTGCCTAAGAAATATGAGCTTAAGCCATTTGACAAGGTGCTTGCAAAGATAGCAGGTCATACATGGACAGCAGACTTCTTTAGTCATTACGATGAGAACGATGAAGAATTGCCTTATGTATGTATAGGGTATGGACGAGTTACCCACTGCATCCCTTACAACGATGAGACCAAGCACCTCTTGGGTACAACTGATGAATGGAAAGGAGGTGAGTGATGAAAGCATGGCTAATGTCTAAGACAAGTGAACTTGGTTGTTATTGTAATCAAGCTCCTACAAACAAAACTGCATACAATGTATATTTGTTAATGTGTAAATTAATTGGTTGGTTATGATAGACGAAAAGAAAATAGAAGAAGCTGCATTTGATTTATATCAAAATGACAAATTAGATTTTGTTAGCAGTGAGTCCGTTGAAGGTTTCAAAGAAGGTGCTAAGTGGGCTATCAATGAGTTCTTGAAGAGATTGTGGCATCCAAATACAGAAGAGCCAGATAAGAGCAAGAGCGATATTATTACCCTTGGTTTTGATAACGATGCTTATCTACAGTTTAAAGAATCCATTCTTTGGAAAGAGGAATCTTGGAGACATTCTATTAGCAGATGCCAAATCATCAAGTGGGCTTATTTGTCTGATATACTGCCAAAAGAAGGAGGAGAGAAATGAAAGAGAATAAACACTCATTAAAGATAAGTCGTAGCTTCTTTGGCGATACTACCCTTGATGGTTATCCAATAATAACATATTCTAATGATGAATTGAAGATTCTAAAGAACCTGATAACAAAGGTTTTGAACGAAGTAAATGAATATATAAAGGAATAGGTGTATGAAAGCAAAAGAATTAGCAGCATTACTACAAATCAATCCAGATATGGATGTTTGCATAAAAGAGGATATTGTTATTAATTGTTATGGAGATAAAGAACCTTGCTATCAAGAAATTAAATCCATAGGCATTGAAAAAGGAAAGTTTATATTATTTAAGTAAAGCGTATGGATAAGTTAGAATACATTCCAGGAGATTTGGTAATGACAAACGGAGCGCCAATAGGTACTGCGAAAGATGTCGTTTACCGAGTAACATCATCTGACCCAACTAAGACTTTAAAGTTGGACGATGGAACGGTTCTGAAAGGTGTTGTCTGCTTAGAGAACATCGAAGGTGCAGAATTTGGAGAGAAAGGCTATCTCTCAGGTGACTGCTGTGCTTGGGTTAAGGATATTGTTCCTATTAATCTTGTGCCAGCAATTTTGGAGAAGAATGGATGGGATAAATCCATAGGCTGGTTTTACGTTGGCGAAGAAGAGCGTGGCTATCAGTTTTCCAAGGAACTAGATGATAAATGGGATGAGCTTGATAGAATGACTTATGGTGACTTACAAATCTGTCAATGTCATAATCTTAGAGATTGGAGCTATATAAATGAATGTAATCACGATTTCCGTTTTGAGTTTACCTATGTTCACGAACTCCAACATTTATTATATGCCTTGCATATAGATAGTAACTTAAAAATATAATGATATGCCAACAGGATTTACAGCACCAATAAATGATGGTGAAGATATAACATTTGAGCAATTTGCAAATAGTTGTTTACGTAACTTCGGTATTTACCTAAGATTTGAAGGAAAATATCCTAATCTTAGTAGATACGAAATACCAGACAAGATATGTCCTAGTGATTACTATAAAAAGAAATACGAAGAGGCAAAAGCTGAGTACGAAAAGCATCTTGCAGCCCCTAAGACAAAGGAAGAACTTGAAGCTGAGTATCTTTCTTATGTTAATAATGTAATCAAGGGTAATGAGGATAGAGCTAAAGAGAATGAAGATCTCAAAAACAGATACAATGCAATGCTATCCAAAGTTAGAAGATGGACTCCACCATCCAAAGAATACGAGGGTATCAAGAACTTTATGGAAAGTCAATTAATTGATAGTTTAGATTTTGATTGCCGCCATGTTTATGTGGAGAATATCATCCCTAAAGATGAGTGGATTCAAAAACAATCTAATCGCACTGATTTAGTAGAGTCTATGAAGTATAATTTGGAGCAGTATAATGAATCTGTAGCTGCTGCCGAAAAGGATGCTCAGTGGCTCAAAACATTTTCAGAAAGCATAAAGAAAGTAACAGAGTAATTAACCGTCCTTATAGGACATAAATATAAGTAATATGAAAAAGTTTATTGGTACAAAGGTCATTATGGCAGAGCCTATGACTATGACAGAAGCACAGAAAGTGCTTGGTAGAGAAATTAAGCCAGCAACCATTGAGGAAGATGGCTACTTGGTAGAGTACAAGGACGGATATAAGTCTTGGTCTCCTAAAGAGGTCTTTGATAAGGCTTACAAACCTTTTGAGGATTTCAAGGACAGACTTCACATTGAGTTGGATGAGTTGGAAGACCGTTTGACTAAGTTGAATGTAGCACTTGGCAAGGATGGTTTCCGTGAGAAAGTTTGAGACTATCAGTTTAAGTTGATGAAGGAGCAATCTCTTGCTATGGCAGCCTATAAAAAGGCTTTGGGCGAACGCTATGACGATTTGTTTAGTAGAGGTAGCTAATTTTAACCCATCCTCTCCTTGGTGACAGCAGGGAGAGGAATAATAAAGAAGAATATGAATGTATATAAAGCAAAGAGAAACATCAGAAAAGTATATAATGATATTCAGACAGAATCTGCTTATGGCAGTGCAGCAAGTGTTAGCAAGATGAATGAATGGGCAGAAATACTTGATGATGCACTTGCATTCTTAGGAGACTGACTTATGAATAAAATGTATCAGATAGACCAAGACCTCAAAGACAAGCTAGTCAAGCACTTCACCACCATCGAGTATATGGCTGATGAGCTGACTACTGGTAATGTGGCTCACAAGAAAGCTGCTATCAAGGGGTTTACTGGTAGAGCAAAGGAGTTTTTAATTAAACATACATAACCAGGGATAAGAAATCGAAGAGACGCATTAAACGTGGAGTTAATTTCAATGATGAGATGGGTAAAGGAAAGTATGGATGGTCAGAAGCTGCTTCTGAAAGATATAACTTTCCAAACCCTTTTAAAAAACTAAGAAAGTACACAAATGGATAAGAAGAAAGTTAAGGAGCTGATACGGGAAGTTATACGCAATAATGTTGATAGCTTGGAATTTGGCAATGACAAGCACAATGCACCTCTAAGAAAGGCAAATACGTTGTTGCACAATGCCTTGATAGAGTTAAGTAAGTCTGACTGGATTTCTGTTGAGGATAGACTGCCCGAGTACAATGAAAGAGTGTTGGTTCGCTATAAATATTGTAAAGAATTATATTATACAATATCTTATAGAATGAATGATGTGCGTATTAGAAAACACAACAATGGGTTCATTCATCCTATTGATGGATTTCCAATAACTCATTGGAAACCTATTGAAAAATTGGAGGAGTAAATATGGCGTGGATAGCAGTTGATAAAAACGGTAGAGAGTTTATCTACATGGATAAACCTAATAGAGGTGTTATTGAATTTCTTCCATGTCAGGATGAGGGTAGTTACATAGAACTTCCCCAAGGCTCCATCAAGAAGCTCATCGGAAGAGAGTTATCTTGGAATGATGACCCAGTAGAACTTAAAGGGGAATAGTTATGGTAGATAAAAGCTTAATGGAAGAAATGCTCCCGATGAAGATTAGTAATTGGGAGTCTATAGAGTATAGTGAGGGACTTAATTGTCCTAAAGAGGAGTGTGATAATAAAAGCTGTAGTTGCCATGCTAGAAATATTATCGGATGGTGTGATACTCCTTACGGCTACATGATGGTCTGTGAGTGCAAGAAGTGCTTCACTAAGTATCGCTTTCATGGAACAATAGATGGCAAGTTTGATTTTGAAAACTTTGCTGACAATTTCCTGATGCGTGTTGAAATGGAAAAAGAAGAATTATAGCTTATGAAATTAGAAGACATAAAGTTCAAGGCTAAACGCCTTGACAACGGAGAATGGGTAAAAGGCGACTTGGTACATAGCACAAGTTATGTTGGCATAAGTTACCCAAGTGACGAGTTTTCTGATGTACCAATAGTGCACAGAGTTGACCCTTCCACCGTCTGTCAGTACACAGGGCTGAAAGATTGTGACGGAACTTCTATCTATGAGCATGATTTGCTCAGAAGCGAGAAGACAGACAGCACCTATGAAGTAGTTTGGAATCAAGGTAATAGTAGTTTTAGCTTGATAAATACAGAAGTCCCTGTTCTCTATCCAACAAATACTATGGGTAGAATGTTACATAATAGGCGTTTAAAAGTTATTGGCAACATATTCGATAAGGATAAATAGTATGGAAAGACAAATAACAATTAGCATAGAAGAGTATAACAAGCTCATTGATATGCACACAAAAAGAGAGGAACTTCCTGAAAAGATAGAAGTAAAGAAGTTCACATCAAAGTGGTGGAAATGGCTCAAAAGAGCTTCGTATTCACTCTTTCATTACAACAAGAATGTCGAGCAACAGAAGCTCATCAAGCGTTGTATCGATAAAATGTCAAGTGTGTTTCTCAGTAATCTGTATGGTTATTGGCGAGGTGATTTATCTGACTATCTCAAAAATAGAGACAATTTTGAGTATTTTATGAGAGGTTATAAAGATGATGCCTATCGTTACATAATGGAATGGTTAGACAAAAAATAGCGTATGAAGAATAAGATTTTAAACTTAGCCAAGTCAGCCGTTTGGTTTGTCTTGTATTTGCTTGTAGGCGCATTGATATTTGAGGGCATTCGCTCATTGGCTAATAGCAATAAACCTGCAAAGAATGTGGGTACATCAATTTTCACAGAGAAAGGACACGATTATCTGGTAGTGGACACGAAACACGGAGTTTGTGTTATTCACGCAAAAAGTTGTCCTTGTCATAAAAAGAAGTAGCGTATGAAGAAAACAGATTTATATTCATCTTTACTCTTCCTAATGATTAAACTGGAAGAAGCAAAGAGTAATCAGATGGCAGACAAAAACTTTGTTGCTGCATTGACGGAAGTGCTAAGATATTTCCGTGATAACGGAGAGTTAAAGAAAGCCTATGAAAGTCAAAAGGATTCATTGGTAGATATGGCTAATAGCCCTTGGGCGAAATTAGTAATTGGTATGCTTACCTCAAAAATGCAAGAAGACAAAGTTGATGCAGAGATACCAGACATTGATGCTCTAATAAAGGACTAAAGTTTCGCAAGTGAATAAATATCAACTTGCTTGTTTATAAATATACATATCACGTAGCATATGGGCAACAGAATTTCCTTCGATGAGATCAGCAAGCAACTCTGTAGCATCTATGGAGTAATGCTCTGCTATATTCAAGACGAAATACAAAATGATGCACCATATCTTGTCCGTTACGGACAATTCGAGAGTGTCATTGGTAACCTCTGTAAAGAGACCACCGATGGTTTCATACGCTT
>ERZ1034730.276-NODE-276-length-21149-cov-20.458140_pt1 | contig 21149 bp, 20 predicted proteins | sample MGYA00520650_ERZ1034730 | MGnify/ENA primary metagenome ERZ1034730 (study PRJEB33766, sample SAMN09781702) | gut metagenome | biome: gut microbiome | host: Homo sapiens | place: Madagascar | study: EMG produced TPA metagenomics assembly of the PRJNA485056 data... | reverse complement strand
CATGCGGAGCACTCCGCATGGTGTGGAGATGCCAAGACAGAATACGGCGGTTCGCCTTCCACGTGTTTTTTAGCCCTTTGTGGCGGATAAGCATGTTAGTTGTAGCAGACGAGGAAGTGCGAGCCGCTTTTTTCGTATCCCTACGTCAACCCGCGCCGGAGCGGTTCTCCGGTAATAAGGCTACAACTAACATCATTATGCAAACATCTGCATCTATCCAGCGCACCGCTCAACTGCGCCCGTTTAGCATCAGCACCGCCTCAGTTAAGGCGTGGCTCAACGGAAAGAGCAAGTTCTACACCAAAATCTGCGAGTTCGAGGTGACACGCCGCGAGGTTCTGCGCGTCCACGCTGCGCTTCTGTCTCTCGGCGCAGGCGCCATCAGCGCAGAGAGCAGCTTCCTCGCCGCCCTCTGCTGTGTAGTCCTCTCGGGCTACAACGTCTACAAGTTAAACCAGGAAGAGAAAGGAGGCGAAGCATGACACGTTTCAAGACTATGCACGGTCTGCACAAGATGCACCGCGAGACCTCAAAAAAGCTGCGCTACGCTATCGGCATGAGAGTGGAAGTTACGCTGAAGGAAGTGAAGCTCATACCGCACTTCAGTTTCCGCTGTCGTGCGAGACTTTGCACATACAGAAAGAAGTTGGCAGAAATCGAATGTGCTTGCAAGGCTATTGATGCACTTGTCGAAAGAGTAGAGAAAGGAGGCGAAGCATGATAACAATAGATTGTACTCCCGTACGAGTATTGCTCGACAAGGAGAACTTAGCGAACAAGATAGATCTGCTCCGCGACACCATCGACCGCCTGCTCGAAGAAACGGCGGAGATTAGCGACACGGTAGAGCTTGTCGATACCGCCGACCTCATGCGCAACCTTAACGAGCTGCGCCGACAGCTAAACGAAGTTTTAAAAGCACAATAAGCAGAAAGGAGAATGTTATGGAGACAACAAACAGAACAGATAGAGACGAGAACGAAGTACGCCGCGCTGAAGCTATCATTACCGTTATGGATGCTTACCTTGCTTCGCGATCACCGGAGCCTGGCAAATCTCAGCTTGGCGAGGAGTACACGGCGGAGTATAAGACAACGGAGGAGATAGCCGACGAGCTGCACAGCATCATGCCAATACACCCAATGGAGATCGTGCTATACCTGCAGGGCGAAGGCTACGAACTGAAGACCGCTGAGGACGGTACGCTACGGTGGGAGCTCTGGCGCGATATGCACTACATGCTATAAAATAGAGCCATAAGATAAAAAACATTTTTTTACATTTTTCGCTTGCGGCGCATTCTATGTGAATAGGGTGCGCCGTTTTTGTATTCTTACGTGTCGCGAGCTTGTTATATCTTTGCCGTTGCAAACCAATAACAAGCATTTATGATCACTCTTCTTCAGTCGCTACCCGCAACATGTTTCTCGTCGTGCATCCCCGACGTGATATATTCGTTCACTCCCTCCAGTGGCGACATCGGTAACGCCAGCCGAATAGGCACCACCGTCACCATTACTATCGACGGCAATGAGATATTCTCAGAACGTTTCTTCCCAATCGACGGCAAGATAACACTCGCAGAGCTCGACCGCCTGCTCACTCCGTATGCTCGTCAGAACTTGAGCATCAACCTCACCATCAAGATCGAAGAAGATGACTACGCTTGGGAGGGTGATGGCGGTACTGCCACCATCTCGTCGAAGATCATATACTGCGAGGCAGATATCAACACTCCTGCTACCGACTTTATCAACACGCATTTTCTCACGATGTTAGATGGCGAGAAGCGCACAGCTCTGAACCGTTTGGAGTATCTGCACTACATCGGTACCGACAAGGCTTCCGTCATTGCCGAATACGACGATGGCACTACAAAGGAGTTTTCGCTCTCGCCCGTTGGTGGCAATAGTCGCTATACTACGATTGATGTTACTCCGAGCAAGTTCGTTAGCGATACTGATAGTTGTTTATTAGGTTTTTGGGTTCAGGCTGGGCAGCGCAAGTTCCGGTTCTCTATCGATTTAGACGAACCTGACTGCGCTCCCATCCTGGTTTTCGAGAACTCTTTCGGTTGCGACGAGCTGCTCTACTGCACGGGTACACACACCGTGGCGCCTACCTATAAGCGTAGCCAGGGCTACATCGGCAAGTATAACCGCAACTACGAGATAGCCGAGACACGCACCTTCAAGGCTGACACGGGCTTCCTCACGTTCGCAATGGCAAATTGGGCTGACGAGCTCTTCCGATCTAAGAGCATACATGTGGTGAACTTCAAGGACGGACACCCCAATGTAGGCAAAGAGGTCATTGTCACCGACTCAAAGTCGGAGTACAACAACAACGACGAGTCGATGCCACGCTTCACCTTCAGCTACCAGTATGCTCAGCGCAACCACAACGTGTTCGACACGCTGCGCTCCGGACGCATCTTTGACAACACCTTCGACAATACCTTTGAATGATGGGCGCTATACACTTTGCTGACATGCTGCGCCTGCTCGATCAGGCTTATCAGCACCGCTCACTCGTCGACATCCATGCGTGGGAGGGTGGCACCGGCGAGATGCTGCACTACAAGGGGTGGCTGGTGCACCACGTCAACTGGCGAGGTGGCTATGTGCGCCTGCGCAACCCTCGCAACCGCGCCATACGTGCATTGCCACAGATTTTTATCATACAAATCAATAACAAACGTGTTTATTTATGACCAATAGCAACACTCTTCTGCCAACATCGGCGCAGCCTGATGCCGAAGGCTTCCGCCGCTATCGCATAGCTCCGTCGGGCATAGGCTCGGCGGGGCAGAGCAATTCCGTGACTTCCGAGTATGGCTCCGACTCGAACACCATCTTCGACGATGATCGATTGCCTGGCAGTAATCTCGTGCGTCCAATCACCGTCGGCGGCAAGCAGTATAAGTACGTGCAGTGGGGCTACGACGACCAGCTGCCTTATCGTCTGCGCCGCGAGATAATGTCCAACATGATAACGGCGCAGTGCCAGCAGTTCAATATCGTGTCATGCTATGGTCAGGGCGTGCGCTTCGTCGATCGCAAGACAAAGCAAGATGTCTCCGAACCTGACATACTGCAGTTCTGCCTACGCAACTCGCTCCAGGAGGTATTCCTTGAGCAGGCTACGGATATGAAGTTCTACTCGTTCTCGGTGACGGTAGTCATCCTCTCGCGCGACGGCGAGCGTATCGTGACAGTGCGCAACAAGGATGCCTCCTACTGTCGCTTCGAAGCTGCATCGAGCACCTATAGCGGCAAGCCGGAGCACGTGTTCTATGGCGACTGGCGCTTGGGCTTCCTCGACGAGTCGAAGATAGAGGCAATTCCTTTACTCGACTACTGGGACCCATTAGGAGACCTCCTGGTGCGCATGGGTGCTGAACCCGACCCACAGACGGGTCTGCGACGCAAGCCTACAAAAGACCGCAAATTCGCCATCGTGAGCCGCATGGCAACGCCGGGCACGCAGACATACCCCGTGCCTTACTACTCGTCGATATTCCGCGACACGTGGTTCGACATCTATCGTCTGATAGGCATCGGCAAACGCTACATGATTAAGAACACGTCGGCTCCAAGGGTGCAGATTGAGGTGCACGACGACTACTGGGATAACGTGTGCGACAACGAGATGATCTCTGACGAGCAGAAGCGCCGAGAGCGCAAGGAGCAGGAGAAGCAGAACATCATCGACTTCGTGACGGGCATCGAGAACGCCGGCAAGGCGATGATCAGCGGCTACTACGTAGACCCCAACGGCAAGGAGAACCGCATGGTGCGCATCGTACCGCTCAACGATGCCTCGAAGAAGGAGGGTGGCAACTGGAGCGACGACATGTCTGAGGCTTCTAACGCTCTGTGCTTCGCTTTTGGCATTCACCCGAACCTGGTGGGCGCTACGCCCGGCAAGAGCCAGATGAACAACTCGGGCTCCGACAAGCGCGAGCTCTTCACGCTGAAGCAGGCTATCGAGAAGCCTTGCCATGACGTGATGTGCAAGCCGTATCACGTGATACTCCACTACAACAAGTGGCATGAAAAAGCCACTGTTGACGTACCGATGATCATTCTCACAACGCTCGACAAGAAGCGAGATGCAAAGAAGGTGAGCGCAAGCAATGAGACTATAGAGTAATTATTAACATTCGCCTCGTGGTTTACACAAAGCTTAACGAGGCTCATAAGGCATAGTATGATAACAATATTAAAAGAAGATTTTGAACGCTCACTGCCAGTGGGCGCATCAGCACACGACGAGGTATTCGAGGCAGTGTACCCTGCCATAGAAGCAGCACTCAACAATTACTACGACATGCTGCTCGGCGAGCCTGGTGCTCAGCGAGTTGAGTCGACCGACGAGAGCGAACCGTTAAAGTACTACTTTAAGATGTTGGTGTGCGTAGATGCCTTCCTCTCGGTGCTCAGACAGCTCGACCTCGTGCTCACTTCTACAGGCTTCGGCATAGTGTCGAACGACACTATATCGCCGGCTTCGAAGCAGCGTGTTGATGCTCTTGAGGGTCAGCTGCGCACTGCACAGTGCCGTGCGCGTGCTATGGTGGTACAGCAGCTGCGCTCTGAGGAGTGGGGCGTGACAGAGCAGGCGCAGAACTTCGTGCGCCACATATACACGGAGCACTACTTCTTCTTTGCACCGGGCATCCAAAGCCGGTCGTACAAGGACTGGGAGGCTATGCAACGTGCTATCAGCGAGGCAGAGGAGCAGCTGCGCGTGCGCTTCTCCGACGAGCAGATAGACGATGTGCTGAAGGCTTATCGCTGCAAGGACAAAAAGAATATGATAGAGTACGGAGGGTTCGTTCAGCTGGCGCGCGACTTCGTCGACCTATGGGCTGCCGACGGTGACGGAGCACTGCACTCCGCTCTCTTCCGACGCATGGAGCGTTTGGTCGAGGGCTGTCCGGAGACATTCTGCATTTACCCCACTACTACGGCGTACAGCTCGGCACACATGCTGACGTTCAGCAACAAAAAAGAATCTTCTGCATTTCTCTTCAATGGATAAAATAGAACTCACATGCCCCAAGTCGTGGAGCGAGCTGACACAAGAGCAGCTACGCTACACCTTCTTTCTGCTTTCCACCTTCGCCGACAAGGTGATGGTGAAGACATGTATGTTCGTGCGCTTCACTGGTATCAACGTCATCAAGAAGAACCGCTTCGGATGGCAGTGTGTCTACCAGCCCGAGGGTGAGAAGCGCAAACGAGTGTTCTATCTGCAGCTATGGCAGATACGCTCGTTCCTGGAGCAGCTCGCTTGGGTGGACAGCATAGAGCAAATGGACAATAGGTTGGATGTTGTCCAGGGGCTCGAAGCTGTCCATCCATTGCTGCAGGAGGACACCGAGCACCATCGCATCATAACCTTCGAGGAGTACCTCTGCATGGAGAAGTACTACCAACGCTTTCACTCTACGGGCAATGATGACGCTATCGATGTGCTCGCCTCTTTCCTCTACCGCAATCCCGACTTCTCGCGACCAGCAGAACTGACACTGACACCTGCGGAGCGCCTTGCCACGCTCGCATGGTTTGCGCACGTGAAAGTCGTCATGTTGCACGCTTTCCCACACTTCTTCCGCAGAACGGAGAGCGACGACGACATCTCCGAGCTGTCGATGCTGCAGTCGTTCAACGTGCAGCTGCGAGCTCTCACCGACGGCGACGTGACAAAGGAGACACTTGTGAAGCAGACCGACTGCTGGCGATCTCTTACTGAGCTCGAAGCCAAAGCGCGTGAGGCAGAGGAGTTCAAACGCAAATATCCTAAGCTAACAAGTTAATACACGTGATATATGAAAGACTTATTTCCGGCTCTCGACTACTTCACTCAACTCGCGAAGAGCAACCGCCTCGCCACCGAGCACGACTTCCACCCATGCCTTTGCTCTGGTCCCGACTCGATACAAGGTGTTATGGACTCGTTCCGCAAGTACAAGAACTTCATCATGGTCGACGACACCACATCGCAGCAGACCTTCAGCAACGGCGTGGGATATTTCCGACGCGATGTCTACACCGTCTTCATCGTAGCTCACTACCGCTACGACGACATGGCGGAGCGCGAGCAGAAGTTGAACCTCTGCCGCCAGTTGTTCCGACAGTTTCATTCCCGATTGCTGCACGATCGCGACGGACTCGGCGACGAGCGTCTGACATACCTGCAGCTGAACAACATCTACTCTACCGAGCTCGGTCGCTACGCCATGAATGGCGTGACGGGGCTTTACTTTATGGTGCAGAACGAACAACCTATAGACATTAGTTATGAGCAGTCAGACTGGACTTAAGCCAAACATGACCGACGCCGAGCACCAGAAGTGGCTTGAGGGTTGGAGCGAGTTTATGGTTAAGATGTGGCGCGAGCGTATGATGCAGTTCGCGCCACCAGTTTACGATACCGGTGCTTTGTCGCGCTCCGTGCAGGGTGTCATACATCCTGGCCCGGTGACATCGATAGAGCACCGTTTTTTGGAGTATGGCATCTACGTGGCACGTGGTGTCGGCAACGGCTACCGCCACAACAACGGTGGCGACTTGACATTCCTGAAGGACTGGAAGTCGAACCCACACCACCGGCAGAAACGCGACTGGTTCTCAAAGAAGTACATGTACTCGCTACACCGACTCAACGAGTTCGAGGCTGCATACTACGGCACCACATACAATGGTCTCGTGTCGTCGTTCCTTCGCCAGCTCTTCATTGGTGGTTCAAGCAACATCGACCGCGCCGTAGCACAGCTGTAGTGCTTTCCTCGTTTTTTTATTCTCACCTCCATCGCCTTATCTTTGTATCATAAAAATAACATCAGAGTAATATGTCAACAAATAACGATAGCCTACGCAAAGACTTGGAGCAGATACGCGACGAGCGTGCTACTCATGCTAACACCGCACAACGCATCGGCAATGCGCTGCTGGGGCTGTTGCAGGTTATTGAGCAGAAGCTGGACCTAAGCCGTTTTCTGCGACGCGACATTGACGACAAGGCAGAGGGGCATATACGCTTCTTGCGCGGTCTATCTGTAGGTTCTGGTACACACGGCATGGCTCAAGATGGCTCAGCAGTACTGAGCAAGCTCACATCAATGCTTTACAGCACCGAATCGCAGTCGGGCTTCGGCTTGGTAGACCGTGGCGACGGCAAGTATCGCCTTGACATCACCGACCTTATGGTGTGGGGTAAAGCCATTTTCAACGAGCTGGAGGTGCGCAAGCTCTCATACGTTGGTGGCAATATCTACCTCAGTGGTGCTGGCAGCAAGATTGTGGCTGTGCAAGAAATATATGACCTTCAACGCAACCTCACCGGGTGGAAGTGTTTCTTGCTCGCAGACGACGGCACAACGGCTACTCAGAACTATTGGAAGATTGGCGACCAAGCACGCTGCCAGACTTTCGACATTAAGCCTGGTGTGTACGAGGGCAAACAGAACCACCTCTACTGGCGCATTGTAACAGAGGTGAGCACCGAGGCTGAAGTGGTGACTAATGGTATGGGGGATGTGCTCTATGATGGCAAGTTGTTTAATTGGATAGTGCTCGCCAAAGGTAACTGCGCGGAGGGTAGCGATGAGCCAAATGCAGGAGATACCATTGTGCTTGACGGCTGCCAAGACCCTGCAAAGATGGATCGTCAAGGGGTGCTTATGTTAGAGACTACTGGACCCGACACGCCACGCATCGTTGCTTACAAGGGTGTCAATAGCTACACGCATGATGGCAGAGAGGTGTTCTGTCTGTCTCCGAATGGCTCGCGCATAACATCTACGTCGTTCGAGTGGATATCATCATCTGGCCAGACTATACACATGGTGAACTACCGCGGCGAATGGCAGCGTGGCATTACTTACGACTATTACGACCAGGTGAACCACAACAACGCTGTGTGGCTCTGCACTAACGAGAGCGGTACTGCAGCTGAGCCGGTAAACGGCTCGGCGGACTGGCTGAAACAAATCGAAGGTGAAAAGGGCGAGAAGGGAGATCCTGGCGAGGATGGCTTGGCGTACCAAATAGTGATAACGAGTAGTTCGGGCACGGTGATGATTAACGGCACCGGGCGGTTGACTCTCGAAGCTAAGCTGTTACGCAACGGCGAGGACATAAGCGACACCATAAGCGATAGCGCGTGGTCGTGGCGAAGACAATCGGCAGATACGGCAGATGATACAACGTGGAATACTCTGCATGAGGGTATCGGTAGAGTCTGCGTTGTGAGTAGTGATGATGTCGTAAGGCAGGCGCAGTTTGAATGTGAGGTTCTAATTTAGATTTCATTTTTAACGATTTATATAGATATTATTAATTTAAACAAACAAGAAATTATGGCAAAAGTATTAGCGAATGGTCAAATCACAATCGTTGACCTTAACGACGGCAAAGCTGTTCAGTGTTTCACGCAAGCTTCGCAGGGTCAGACTCAGATCTTCACGCCCGATACTGGTGTGTACACTCCAAACTACTCGACAAGTGCACCTAACGTCATCACAGCTCGTGTGTATGTGACGGGTAGCTCGACCGACCAAGCTCCAACAGCGGCTTGTACCAAATGGAAGTGGACTGTAGATGGCGCAGCAGCGACACCGGTGCAGGGCAAGTCGTATCAGCTCAACATCGTCAGCAACATTGCGAAGAATGACAGCGTGAAGAATATCGAGTGGGCATGTACATATACCGACCCCGAGACCAAAGCTACCACGGAGTGCAGAGGTTATCTGACTATCAGCTTGGCAAAGTCGGGTGGTGCTTTACAGACGGTGCAGATAGAGACTCCTGACGGCAACACCTTCGACTCTACAAATAGTTCCAAGCCATTGCGTGCTGTGGCTAAATTCTTCCGCGGCAATGTGCAAGACACTACACTGACAAGCATGACGTGGGAGGTGCTCAATATTAGTGCTGGCACCTGGAGTGCAGTAGCTGCTGGCAACGTCACCACATCGGGTGGCGTGAGCACGCTGAATGTGAATGCCGACGATGTGCTGAACTTCCAGACATTCCGCTGTACGGTGAAGGATGGTGCTGATACTGCTAACGCCATTGTCACATTCTTCGATGCCAGCGACCCTTATGTCGTAGAGGTTTACTCACTCACTGGCGACAAAATTGTCAATGGTGCTCAGTCTACAGAGCTGTTCGCACGTCTATGGAAAGATGGTCAGGTGGTCGAAGACGGCACAGCTGTTAAGGCTGACAGCACTCACGCCTGCAAATATCAGTATAAGTGGACTAAGTACAACTCGAACGGCGTAGCAACAAACTGGAGCGGCACATCAAGTCCAGTGAATGCTTCTACAAAGCCGTATGTCACGGTGGCGAACGCTGATGTGGCAGTGAGAGGTACATTTACTTGTGAGGTGTCTAAATAGGGCACCTCACCCTATTTTCTAAAAACAAAAAGATATGGCAACAATACTTGCACGTGGCTGGATAACCATTGTGGCTGTGAAAGATGGCGACAAGGGCGACAAAGGTGATAAGGGTGACAAAGGTGATAAGGGAACAGCTGGCACTGATGCTTACACTGTTGAGCTACAAGGTGCACCTATCACCATCTCTACTTCTGATGACGGAGTACCGTCCGGCACAACATCGGGCGGCATTAACACCTATGGTTATGCTACAGTAGTGTGCCGCAAGGGTGGTGCCGTCGTGAGCGCAAGTTCTATTACTATCAAAACGCCTGTTAACTGCACGGCAAGTGTGTCGGGCACATCGGTTCGTATCAACTCCATACGCACATACAGCACCGGTAGCAATACTATGTACTACACCGATGGCTATGTCGATGTGTCGGTGGTGGTGGGTGGCAAGACGTTCGTCGTGCGCCTGACGTGGCACTTAGACTACACCAAGTACTTAGGCGGACTCAAAACGACTTCGCGTCAGCTGCAGTCAAACTACACAGAACTGACAAATAAGGTGGACGGTATGCCACTGCAAACAAGCTCCGCACTACAACAATACTCTTCCGAGATCCTGCAGTCGGCACGCGAGATATCTCTGAAGGTGGGCTATGCTCTCGCCGATCGGCGCAACCTTCTTGCAGGCTCTACATTCAATAAACGAGGCTTAGGCCCAGACTTTCTGCGAGCTAAAATATACCGCACGTCGTCACACGATGGAGCTAATGTAGTATTCCTGCCCGAGGCGAAGGCTGCTGGCCCAGTGTGGCAAAGTGGCGGTGTCGGCTTGGGTAATATACATGTCGAGAAGGGCAAGACGTACACCATCTCGTTTTGGACAAAAGCCAAGTCTGTTAGTGTGAGCTTCGCAGCCGAAGTAAAATGGAAATCTTCCGCCACTGATAAAACCAACCCCGCTGGTTATACAGGCCCAAATGGCAGTGCTCATTTAGGTGCAGATGCAGTCACTCCGAGTGAAGGCTGGCACCTCTATCAGCGCACATTCACCGTTGCTAAGAACGCATCTTATGAGTGGATTTCTGTTGGCTGCTTGAAAATTAACGACTCCACCGCAAGCCAGCAGGCGTACATCGCCCACCCTATACTCATTGAGGGCACAGCGAAGGATCTCGTATGTTGGAGTGCTTCGCCCAATGATTACAACTACATCGGCGGCAATCTCCTCGACAACACGCGCACGTTTACCAAAGTCGGCAACCTGATGCGCTTGGATGCCTCGATAGTCACTAATGAGTCGTACAATAATGGCTGCTCCGTTATATATGCGTACGGAGCGTCCGGGTACGTCGAGATGGCACAATGGAGCGTGAATACCATCATCAAAAAAGATGAGGACTACATACTCTCCTTTATGGCAAAAGGTTCCGGCAGCATCGACGCATACATGTGGAGTGGCTCTAATCTAAGCATATTCGCCGAGGATAGCGAGCGCGATACGACGACACAGAACGTCGATGAAGGTCGACGTTTATCTCTTACGGACGAGTGGAAGCGTTATTGGGTACACTGGCGTTCGGAGGGCACCGGCATACCTAACTACGTCCTTATCCGTTGTCTGCAAGGCAGTAAGGCGTGGGTGACGATGCCGAAGTTGGAGGTGGGTGCAACTCCTACCGACTGGATAGAGGGCAGGAGTGGTTTTATCGAAGACAGTGGTATTGCCGCAAAGCTACTGCGCACTGGCTTAGACATAGAGAACGGCAAGATAACGGCAACTGCGGATAGGTTCGAGATACGCAACAACAGCGGCGAGGTGACGGCGAGCGTGAACGAGAATGGACAGCTGGATGTCAATGAAGGTCTGTTTAAGGGATTTGTGTGTAAGAAGCTAACAAGAATAACATCGGCAAACTTACATAAATACATCTTAAATCAATATGTCGGTGAAGGACGTATAAGCTTTGACTTTACAAAAACGGGTAGTTTTATAGAAATTGTTGATGGTAGTTCTTTCGGTGCAACGCCAGTAATAGTGTTACCGTTTTATTCATCAGACAAGAAACATACGTTCGCAGCCATAAGTGCAAAAGACGTTAGAGACGTGCTGCCATACTACGGTCAGGATATCATCATTATCAACAGAAGCGGAAAGGCGTTCGATATGATAGGTGGCTATTTGCAAGATAACACCTCCGGGTCATCGCAGAACGTTATATACAACAATACGGCTGTCATATTAACATGCGGTTGTAGCGGCACCATCTCGAAAGTAGAAGCACAGTGGGTAGGCAGAAAGCTATTGGGCTTCAACGGAGTATATGATGTGTTGGCAGGTGGCAAGGCAGCCGACGAGGCTACTGACGGAGAAACAACAACGCTGAGTTCTGAAGACGAGCCAACAGAAGTTAACGACTTAAAAACATAAATCATGGAAGTAAAAGTAAAGAGAATAGCACGACGTGACACCTACACTATAGGTAAGATGTACGTCGACGGCGCATACGTCTGCGACACGCTCGAAGACAAGGACAGAGGACTAACCTCTAATATGTCGGTGGCGCAGATATGCGGAGTTAAAATCAAGGGCGAAACCGCCATACCTGCTGGCAGATACCTCGTCGATATGAAGACGGTATCGCCGAGGTTCGGAGGTCGGGCGCAGTACCAGTTCTGCAAAGGTAGACTGCCGCGACTGTGCAATACGCCCGGCTACCAAGGTGTGCTGATACACTGTGGCAACACGGCGATGGACACGGATGGCTGCATCCTCGTCGGTTTGAACAAAGCCGTCGGTCAGGTGCTGAACTCAACGGCGACGTTCCGTAAAGTGTACGCCATGCTGAAGGCTGCGGATGAGAGAGGCGAGCAGATTTGGATAACAATAGAGTAAGGAGGTGCAGATGGATATGGTTTTACAGATACTTTCGCTGCTTGTTAGCGGTGGCATCGTGGGGCAGCTGCTCTACTATAACTCGCGGAAGCGCAAAGAGGCAGCTGCAGCACAAAAGGAGGAGGACGCTAACGCCCTCGCTTACGCCCAGGAGTGGCACAACCTTTACGACCATGAGCATGAGGAGCACATGGAGGAGCGCACAAGACTCAACAACAAAATCGACTCACTCTACGACGACATTGGCAAGCAGCGTGCGACCATTCGCCAGCTCAAAGACGAGAAGAACACGCTTCTAATGAAGACGCACGAGCTGCAGTGGAACGAGTGTACCGTGAACGGATGTATGAAGCGCAAACCGCCAAGAGACTACGGCAAGGCGGAGACCGACTAATAACCCTTTTATAACATTATGAATACATTAGATAAATTGTTAGAAATATTGTGCGGTGCGCTGTTAGGTTTATTATCCGGCGCATTAGGTTTGTTAGCCTGCGTAATGCTGACACTATTGTGCGGATGCTCTACACCGCAGCCAGTGGTTGTAGAGCGAGTGGTCGTTAAGACTGATACACTCTATAAGGCGAGGACGAGTGCTGACACGTTTCGGCTGCACGACTCGGTGTATGTTGAACACTACACTCGTGGCGACACAGTGTATAGGCTAAAGAGCGTGTGGCGATGGCGTGACCGCATAAGCGTGAAGACCGACACTATATATAAAGCAATGCTCCAGACCGACACAACACGTCTTCCCATACCAGTGGAGCGCAAGCTATCGACGTGGGAGCGCACGCAGATGCGCGTCGGGCAGTTTACTATCGGCGCGGTGGTGCTTGTAGTTCTGTCGCTGTTGTTGTGGCTGATACATCGCCGACGATGATGCTCCACCGCGCATACCAAAATATTTTGGCTCCAGACTTTGCAGTCTCAAATATTTTGCGTATATTTGCGGTATAACCAATTAAATCGTCTGCAATATGTTAGCAATACTTATTTTCAGCTGGATAGTATCAGTCCTTTTTGTAGTCTTAGCAGAAAGAAATAATGGCTATTCTTCATCGTTGAGTCACGATGAAAAAATAAAAAGAATTAGAGAAAAAAGGCGCAGAATAGAACAAGAATCGGCTGAAATTGATGCAAAATGGAGGGAATATAAACTTAAAAGAAAAGAGTTTAATCAATTTTTAAAAGATCTTCATAAAAGCAAACAACAATAATGTATTTTTTCAGGTCTTATATAAGTGCTACTTTTGGTTCACAAACCAAAAGTAGCATTTTTTTATGGCAACAACTCAAACTTTCGAGACCATCGTCACGCTTAATGCACAACAAGCAAAAGACGAGATGGCAGCACTAAAGAAAAACCTCGACGATCTAAAGCAGAAGAAAGCCGAGGCTCTCAAAGATTCCGGCACGTCCGTAAATGATATCAAGCAGATAAACAAAGAGATACGAAAAGCAGAAGATCATGTAAATGCGTACAGATCGAAAGTTAGCGACACAATAAATACGCTTCAAAATCTTTCGACGGCTTCTATCGGTGAGATAGAAAAGGTCTCGCGCATTCTCAAACAACAAATGAAGTCGGCAACAAATCCGGCGGAATACAAACGACTTGAAGAGCATCTTGAGAGCTGCAAGGCACGCATTAACGAACTGAAGCAGCCTATATCGGCTACTCTCAGTCAATACAATACGGCTATAGCTGAAGCAACACGGCGAGCTGAGAATTTTGAGCAGGAGAACGCTCTGATAGACCATACTCTAAAAAACATCAGCGGTTCGACTGCGCTTGAATTGGAGACATCGCTTAAACTCGTAAACGAGCAACTCGCCAATACGCATCGAGGCACCGAAGAGTATCACGAGCTGACAAAAAAGGCGAAATCGCTAAAAAAAGAAATAGCAGCCGTCGGTGCTGAGCAAGATTTGACAAAAAGCAAGTGGTCGAAATTCGTCAATATCTTTAACACCAATTGGGGTGCCATCACTCAAGGTCTTGCAGCTGTCACTGGCTTATCTGCGACTGTACGCGACTGCACCAATAAATACGCCGCGATGAACCAGGAGATGTTCAACGTCACTAAGTATACGGGGCAAGCCATCGAGGAGGTCGAAGTGATGAACGAGAGTTTTAAGAAGATGAACACCCGTACAGCGCGCGGTGAACTGAACAGACTTGCTCAAGATGCAGGTAGACTTGGCATCACCAATAGAGAAATGATTGAGGAGTTTGTCGACGGTTCCGACAAAATCAACGTAGCGCTTGGCGACGACCTCGGCGATGACGCTGTTGCCAAGATTGGCAAGTTGGCGCAGATGTTCGGCGAGGACAAGACGAAGGGCTTGCGTGGTGCTATGCTTGCCACGGGTTCTGCTGTCAACGATCTTGCGCAGTCGTCTTCAGCTAATGCCGGTTACATCGTTGACTTCACTGCCGACTTGTCTGGTGTCGCCCGTCAGGCAGGCATGACACAAGCGCAAATCATGGGTCTCGCTTCGGCACTCGACCAAAATATGCAAGACGAAGCTACATCTTCTACCGTCTTCTCACAACTTATCACTAAGATGTTCCAGGAGCCGATGAAGTTTGCAAAGTTGGCTGGCGTAGAGGTGAGCACATTCACGACCATGCTGAAGACAGATGCGAATGGCGCATTATTAGAGTTCCTGCAGGCAATGTCTAATCGCGGTGGCTTCGACCAATTGGCACCAATGTTCTCACAAATGGGACTTGAGGGTACACGTGCTGTGGGCGTTCTATCATCAGTAGCTTCTAATCTTGATCAAGTGCGAGAGGCGCAGGCTACAGCTACGAAGTCATACAAAGATGGTACAAGCGTTCTCAATGAGTTCAATGTGCAGAACAACACTGTGCAGGCAGGTCTCGATAAAGCGAAAAAACAATTTGATGACATGTGCATCGAACTTGGCGAAAAACTGATGCCCATTGCTAAATATAGCGTATCTCTGACTTCAATGGGCATAAAAACCTTGTACGTTCTTATAGAATACGTATCAAAACACATCGTTGTTTTGGCTGCACTCGCAACAACCATGCTGTTTTATAACAACGTCCTCACTGTCACAATGATAAAAGAGAAAGCATGGTCGGCGGCACAGAAGGTCGGTAATGCCATAAAGGTCGCTACTGTGGCTACTACAAAACTTCTCAACGCAGCCCTTACCGCCTTACAACTTACCTATACAAGACTAAGGTACGGTGCCGATGCCTACAGACTGGCTATGGAGAAGGCAAAACTTGCGAGTATCACCAACCCATGGGCTGCCCTTGCAATGGTTCTTACCGTTGTTGGTGTTGCTGTGTATTCAGCGGTTAAGGCTTGGCAAGCGCACAAAAAGGCTATACATGACAACCTGCAAAGCGTTAAAGAAGCCAACGCAATAAAGAAGCAGCAGGAAGCCATTAACAAGCGAGTAGCAGAGAGCTACATTGACGAGAAGACACGCGTGCAGCAGCTGACGAAGATCATCCGTTCAAACGCTTTCTCGATAGGTGAGCGACGGAGTGCTATTGCCGAACTGCAAAAGATAATTCCGGACTACCACGCTTCAATCTCCAAAGAAGGCAAACTTTTTAATGAGAATACAAATGCAATCAATGACTACATCAAAAAACTTGACCAGGCTGCTATGGCAGAAGCCATCTACGAGCAGAAGAAAGAAATAGCAAAGAAAAGGCTTGAGCTAAAACAGACGGTGAGACGCAAGGTGAATAATATTAAGCATGTTAATGCAGAGATAGAAGCTCACCCCGAAGCATATCGGTCACGAAAAGAATTCTCATCATTCGGTTTTGGTAGTGGACAAGTGACTGAAGGTAATAGACAACTTGCAAACAAACTTATCGAGCGTGCCGCACATGAAAAGGCCCTCAAGGCGGCACAAAGCGATTTACGTACCTTGGATGCCCAAGAACGCGAACTTGTCAAGCTCATAAATTCCGACGAGGGCTTACGCAAAGCGTTTGCCGATCTAACCATAAATGGTGGTGGCAACGGCAGTGGTAATGGTGGCACTGGCGGTGGTAATGGTGGTAATGGCGGTGGCAATGGTGGTAATGGCGGTGGCAACAGCAATACCACTAAGACAGACCCAAAGAAAGAGAAGTACGACAAAGAGAGCTCTGCACTCAAGCATACGCTTGACACCGATGAACTGGCTCTCAAGCAGCAGCTCGAACGTAAAGAGATAGACGAAGACGAGTATGCTAAGCGAATGTATGAGAAGAAACAACAGTATTATGTTAAGCTTGTAGACCTCCAAACAAAGTACGACCAGGACACTACACAAACACAGCAGTCGATGGTAGATGCATCTATCGCCGAGAGCAAACGACTTGTTGATGTTCAGGAGCGACAGATGACCGAGAGCCTTGACGCAAAGACGCGTGCATACAACACAGAACAAATGTCTCTTCTCCAGCAACGCACACAAGGGTTGTTGACCGAAAAGGAATATAACGAGAAGCTAAAAGAGGCAGAGATACAATATCATCGAGACCGTCTCGCCATCATTCAGGAGCACGGAGGCGATGAATACGACGAACAGAAGTGGTTACTCGACAAAGAACTGGAGTCCGTACGCCAAAATGAAGAGGATAAGAAGAACGCACAAATGGAGGTACTCGAGGCGCAATATGACAACGCAAACAGTGCGAGTGGCCAGATGGCAGCTGTGCAAGCCATGTACGAACAACAGCTCATTACCTACGAGCAGTATCAGGAGCGCATGACGGAGATAGCGCGTAACAAAGAAGAAGCGCGCAGAGCTATCATGCAGCAGGCTTTTAGTACGGTTAATACCATGCTGTCGGCTGCGTCATCATACTCGCAGGCTTGCTCGGATCTCGAAACGGCACGCATTAATGCCAACTACGAAAAACAGATAGAAGCAGCTGGCAATAACTCTGAGAAAAAGAAAAGGCTCGAGGAGAAGCGCGACAAAGAGCTTGCTGCAGCCAAAAAGAAGGCCAACAAGCGCGCCATGGTGATACAGATAGCTCAAGCAACAGCGCAGACTGCTCAGTCGGCCATCAATGCTTATAGCTCTGCAGCTGCAATACCCATTGTCGGCCATATCCTCGCCCCTATAGCTGCTGCTACTGCCGTTGCTGCCGGTATGCTGCAGATTGCCACTATCAAAAAGCAGCAGCAGGCGCAGGAGGCTGGCTACTACGAGGGTGGCTTTACGGGCGGTTCAAGCTATCGACGCAAGGCGGGCATCGTGCACGAGGGCGAGTTCGTAGCTAACCACAATGCGGTGAACAACCCGCAGGTTCTGCCGGCCTTGCAGCTCATCGACGAGGCGCAACGCAATAATACGGTTGGTTCGCTTACTGCAGCTGACATATCGCGCTCGCTCGGTCAGGGTGGTGCTACGGTGGTGTCTGCGCCATCGGTGACGGTCAACACCGACAACTCAGAGCTGAATGCTACCCTCGGCGAAGCTCGCGATGTTATCGACCAACTATCGCTGGTGCTCGCGCAGGGCATACATGCCAAGTGTTACATCGATGGCGATGATGGCATTGCCAAGAACCTCGACCACTATAAAAAATTAAAATCGCATACATAACACAAAAGTATAATATGATACACTGCACTATCAACGGAGAGGTGGGCTACCCGTCCACCTCCGACAAAATAAAATTAACGTATAACAACCCGTATGTCCAGGATTCGGGCGAGTATTCCTATGATATCTCATTCCCGATGTCAATACATCAAAACGCGACTCTTTTCAAACACGTAAACCGCTTCGATGTAAAGAAGCGCATGTCGTCGTTCGATGATTGTAAGATATATGCAGATTACCGGCTTATCATATCAGGCAAGGGTACTGTCACTTCTATTAGCGATACAACCGTCAAACTTCAAATTGTTGGCGGCAAATCGCGTATCAAGTATAATTCTGCCTTCGAGAAGCATTTTATAGACGAGATCGATTATTCTGAGGGCGATTATGCTCTTTCTGGTCTTGACAGCCGATTTGAAAAACCCATACACCTAAAGGAGCAACCTGGCAGTGTATATATCAACCTCAAGGATAGCTGCACCGTTTCCTGCTACGCCGGCGTTTTCAATCCTGTTTGGGACGAAGCCAGCAGCCGTTTTGTCAACGACATATACTATCAAAGAAATGTCCTGACTGGAAAAAATGGTGAATATTTAAATAATGGAAATCCTACAACATATACCACAATGGTGCGTCTTGCTATACAACCACGCCTGCAATATGTACTGGAGACGGTCTTGGAGCATGAGGGCTATGAGAACTATACATTTAATTTTGATACGTCGCATTTTCGCAGGATGTTTATCGTCAATGCGCACCCGACATTTAAGATCAAAGAGGCCTTACCGCATTGGTCGGTTTACACGTTCTTAGAGGAGCTTAGCAAACTGTTGAATGTTAGATTTCTGTTCAATGAGACAGACAAGTCTGTCAATGTCGTACCAGTAGAAGAACTTTATTCCTCCGCAGCTGTTGCTTACGAATGCCTCGATGAGTACACTTGCGAGTTCGACGATGATGGCGCAAATCTGCTTGATGCCTCGAATATTGAATACAAGTTTGATGATACCACAAGTCGCTCTTGGCGCGATAGCATACCACTTAACGTGCAGCATATATACGCAACGAAATATTATAAAAATCGTGACGAAATGGGGGCGGCGTTAAAGCTCATGCCATTAAAAGAACAACGACAAACGATTTTTGCCGCACAAGCCGATGGTTACTTCGTTTATGCAAAATGGCCCAACAAATGGAATTCTGACAAACTAACAGAGTCGCTCGTACCATGCGGCTTTTTCAGCCCGATAGTACGCGATGCAGATTCTACAGACTCCATTGAGATTAAAATAGCACCAGCAAGCATTAGCCGAAGGAAACGGTCGCACAAAACAGATGTCGTAGATGGTAATCATTATGTGGTATGTCCGTCGGCAACCGATGACTATACAGGGCCGTCTGGCTCGTATGAAGACGAAGGTGGAGAGCCTTATTCTTCAGTACAAGAAGCCATTGAAGGCGATGCGACCGAAGATACGCAAGAAGAGAACAGCGTAGAGTTAGATAAGACCATGAGTGTCTTTTTTACGAGTTCGGAGAAATTCTATATGATGGAAGGCAAAGGCTCGTATTACGAGAACATCAAGGTGCCGGGTGGTCTTATGCCCGTCGATACGAATTTGTATTGCCATTTCCCCGTTTCATTTGTCGATCATCGTGCATATCCAGACTGGACTGGAGCAAAGGAGGCTATGTCGATGGATTTGCACCAGCTCCACCGCTTGCAGTATTCATCACCTGAAGACCTGAGAAAAGATGCCTCTCACCCAGATATAGACACGCACAACCTGCGCTGCATCAAGTTTCTGACAGACGATATTCCCGATCCTTCGAAAATATACATCTTTCACAATCGACGTTTCGTCTGTCAGAAAATAGAAGTGGAGATCGTTGATGGTTGCGTCAGCCAAATAAAGACCGGCTACTTCTACGAGATACTATAAGTCGCCAACAAAGTGCTTTGTACTCTCGTGCGCCACCTTCGGACTCTTCAGATACCTATTGGTAACAGATATGTCCGAGTGTCGCGCTTGGTCGCGAGCTACGACAATGCCTTCGGCGTTGGCGAGGTCGCGAATTCCTGAGTCCTTCAGGCTATAGAACTGGTATGTGTCGGGGAAGCAGAGAGCTTTCCGGACACGTACCCATTCTTGCCTAAAGCGGTTCACCGCTATCTGCTCACTGCCCGGACGTATGTGCTTGCCAAAGAGATAGTCTTGTGACGGGTGGCTGAACACGCCCTGCTCAATCATCACCTTCAGTAATGTGTCGTTGAGTGCTACCGCCTGCTCCTTACCGTTCTTCGCTACCTCTGCAGGTATCGTTATGCACTGCTCCTTTATTGATATGTCGCCTATCTTGATGTGACGCAGTTCTTCCGGTCTGATAAAGGTGTAATACTCCATCAGACAAGCGAGGTAGAACGCCGGACGCTTCTCCTTTGTGTACTCCTTCAATCTCCGCAGATCCTCGGGCTTGATGCTGTCGCGGAACTTCTCGGTCTCCTTCATCATCTTGATACTCTCAACGAAGTTCTCAGTGATGTACTGCCTATCCACAAGCCACGTAGCAAAGGTCGATAGCCATGTGCGATAGTTGTTGCGAGTCGTGGCAGACCGCTCCTTGTCGAACACAATGTAGTCAAGAAAATCAATGACAAGGAGTCGGTCAAACTGGTGTACGTACTTTATGCAGGTCTTTGCCTCGTCGATGTAGGAGAGCAATACCGCCAAACGGCTGCGATAATCAGTAGCCGTCTTCGACTTTATCATACTCTTCTTCTCAGCAACCTTCAGATAATCGGTATAGCGCTTCACCACGGCTTCCCATGTTGTGTAGCTACGTGCCTTATCATTATTGACAAATGGGTTCCAACCGGCTGTGAGCTGCTGTGTGAGGTTAGTGATGAGCACGGTGGCGATGTGCTTACGCTCCTTTAGCTTGTAGCCATCGAGCATGTATTTCTTGCGGCGAAGCCCGTCAATAATGGGGTCATAAGCATAAAAGTCTACATACCAGTGTTTGCCAGTATGTAACCGCGGAAGAGTATATCCTACTATATCTCTTACAGATAAAAGTTTTTTCGCAGAAGTGTACATTTTTTTACATTGTTCGCCAGATGGCAACCAATGCTATTAAACAATCAGCGTCCGAGCTACCGTCCGAGTCTCCGCAACGCCCATAAACGAATTATGGCCGAAGTCCCTTTGTATAAAGGAATTTCGACCATTTGTAGTTGCGGAGGCAGGA